>R22__coassemble_61_pt1 | contig 90933 bp, 56 predicted proteins | sample R22__metabat2_low_PE_006 | metagenome-assembled genome bin R22
CCGCGGGGGGCTTACGCGGGCCACACCGCCGGCGGGTTAATCGCTTGCCTCCCACTTCTCCCTTTCCTCTCGCGGGGGGGGGGGGGGGGGGGACGCCGCCACAACGATAACGATAACGATAACTTTTTTTGCGGGCGGATGCCCGCTAAGATAGCGATGACGAATGCGATGGCGGTTGGGCGGTGGGCGGCGGCTTACATCTTATGTCTTATGTCTGACGTCTGATGTCTTTCGTCTTCCGTCCTACGTCTTCCGTCTTACGTCCTCTGTCTTCCGTCCTACGTCCTCCGTCTTCCGTCCTCAATAGACGGTCCAGTCCCAGATGCCGGGGATGCCGGAGGTGATGGTGACGCGGAGGTAGCGGGGGCGGATGGATAGGGTGTCGGTGTGGGGGGAGCAGGAGCGTGGGGCGTCGTGCTGGGCGACGAGTTGCCAGTCGCGGCCGTTGGTGGAGGCCTCGAGACGATAGGTGTGGCCCTGGGTGGGACGCACGAAGGCTATCTCGCTGCTGGTGACGCGACGACGTCGGCCCAGGTCGATGGTCAAGGAGGGGATGGTATCGTCGTCGGCTGCCATCCATCGCGAACCATATTCGCCATCCACGGCAAAGAGCGGCACAAACTGCTCGGTGCGCTGACAACGCCACTCCTTGAAGCGACGAATCTTATGCCGTTGTGCCACAGACGATGCAAAGGCCCTCTTGACGGATAGCGGGGCAGGCTTGACATCGGGGTGCAAGTACCCTACCCCATTCAGGTCCACATGAACGGGCTGGATGGTGCCGTCGTCGTTGAAACAGAGTGGATTGACATAGGTCATACGGTTGGTGCTGTTGCGTCCGAACTCGAGGAATGCCAGGTACCAGTCGTCGGTATTCTCGACATGGAACACCGAGCCATGTCCCGGGCCATAGACACCCGTGAGATGATCGGATGTGCTGACGAGGTCCTGCTCGGGCGTGATCCAGGGACCGAGCGGCGAGTTGTGACTCATCTGATAGTAATACTCGTAGTGCTCGTCGCCCCCAATGGTATAGAGGTAGTAATAGATGCCCTTGCGCTTGAAGAAGATGGGGCCTTCGCTGTACTCCTTCCGACGGGTGGGAATGGGGTCGAAGAGGGTGTCGATGGTGACCATGTCGTCCTTGAGGCGTGCCACATTGCGGCTGCCCCAGAAGGCATAGGGTGTGCCGTCGTCGTCGATGAACAGTTCGGTGTCGATGGCATGCACGCGGTCGCGTTCCCACAGACGGTTGGCGACCGTGAAGGAGTCGCCCTTGGCGATGACGAAGGGGCCGTCGGGAGAGTCGGCGACAGCCGGATACATGTAGCCGTTGACGGTGGGATAGATATACCAGCGACCTCCATGGCTGACCGCCTTGCTGGGTGCCCAGTACTTCTCGGTAGCCGCCTGGGGGAAGTAGGTGCCGTCGAAATGCCAGTGCACGAAGTCGTCGGACTTCCACAGCGTGGGAGGACCGGAGTTCTCCAGGCCGCGTCCATAGCCGTCGGTGGTGGCATAGCAGTAGAAGGTGCCATCGATCTCCTCGATGCTGGCGTCGGCAATCATGTCGGGGAGCAGCGCCTTGCCGAAGGGGTTGCTGACGGGCATGTCGTCGGAGGAGGTGTAGCGGAAGCGGCTGAAGGAGGCCTCACCTCCCCTGCCCTCGTCGTTATAGGTGAACAGTCCGATGCGGTCGCCCCGATAGAAACTCCACTGCATCTGATGGAAGGTGGCGACATCGGTCCAGCGGCGTCCGTTGCGGCTGTAGGCATAGTGTGCCTGTCCCTCCAGTCCCCATGTGGTGCGCAGGTAGAGGACAGCCGGAGCCTTGTCGGCCACCACCTGCTCGTTGCCGTCGGCATCGCGGAGATACAATGAGCGGTGTCCATCCGTCATCACCACGCCGAACTCGGACCATGCCGCTGAGAGGTGGCAGAGGCCGCTGCGCTGTCCCTCGGCCATGTGTCGCGTATCGAGGCGGACGATGGCATCGTTGGCCGGCGTCTGCCACGAGCGGAGAGTGAAGGTGCCGTTGGCCTTGAGCAGGTTGCCTCGCTCGAGAGGCGGCAGTGCGCGCAGCGTGAGGCGTCGGGGCGTACGGGTGTAAGAGCCCTCGACGGGATGGTGGTTCCACTCCCAGTCGGGAGCGGCAAATCCCTCGATATGAACGGATTGCGCTGCCACCTTGCCGGCAGCATCCGTGCTGGGCAGGGCATGGCTGAGCACCATGCGACCAATGCCTTCGCTGTCGGGGTCACCGATGACGGGCCATCCGTCGACCCACGATACCGGCAGGAGGCTGACCTGTCGTCCGCCCCAGTCGCCCGTGCCGTGATGCGTCAGGAAGAACCAGTTGCCCGCAGAATCCTGCAGGTATCCACCCTGGTTGGGTTCGTTCCACTGGCGCTGCGTATAGGAGAGCTGATGGCGTTCGGTATAGGGTCCGAGCGGAGCATCGGCACGCTGCATCACCAGGTAGCGTCCATCGCTGCCCACCTCGCTGAAGAGATGGCAGTACTTGCCGTTGAACTTGTAGAGCTTGTTGGCCTCGCGTCCCGCCCCCTCGTTGACGAGCACCTTGCGGTCCCAGTCCACCTGTGTGCCGTCGGCGGACAGCGGGAAGATGTATGTCTTGTAGTTGTCGGCGAAATGTGTGGCCACGAAGTAGTTCTGGCCGTCATCGTCGAACAGCGGGCAGCAGTCGTCCCATCCGCCCGGGAAGTTCATCCGTACGAGATCACTCCAGGGGCCCTCGATCTGTTCGGCCGTGGTGACGAACATCCCTTCGTCGGGACATCCGAAGTAGACATGGAAGCGTCCGTCGTGCCAGCGTATAGCCCCTGCCCAGATGCCGCGTCCGTAGCGGTCCATGGCCTCGCCTGTCATCGCGCGGCTGATCTGCGAGAGGTCGCCCACGGCATGGCTGCACACCTGCCAGTTCACCATGTCGGCAGAGCGCAGGATGACCATGCCCGGCTCGTACTGCATGGTGCTGGAGATGGCATAATAGACATTGTCGTGCTCGATGCAGTCGATGTCGCTGAAGTCGGCCGGCAGGACCGGGTTGACATATATGTCGGCGTCGGGCTGTGTGCCCCATGTCTGCCAGTCGCCCCATATGAAGGGCTGGAAGGTCTGTGCCGCTGCTGCGGTGAGGCAGGATGCCCCGATGAGGGCGAGGAGGATGCGTTTCATCATTGTTTGTTTGCGGAGAAGTGATTGGTTACAGTGTCCTTGCGTCCTTCGACGACGACCGTCCAGCGGGAGATGCCGTCGAGGGGTTTTGCGAGCGGGAGCGTGCGGGCAGCGGCCTCGTAGGGCGCGAGCGATGCGATGCGGCAGGTGGCCACCACGACATCGTCGGCATATACCGACAGCGATGCCGGACGGGAGGAGGAGAGGCCGAAGTTCTCGACCGTAACCGTCAGGGAGTCGCGGGCATCGTTGAGGAGCGGACGACGCGAGGAGAGGAAGGCAGGTGTGTAGTCATAGCCCGGACGGCGTGCATAGCCGTAGACCAGGTGTCCCTCCTTGGTGTGGCCGAGCAGCTTCGGGGCGAACTCCTCGTCGTCGAGGCCCATCTGGCTGCCACGGAAGCGGACGACAAGGCCTTTGCGGTGATGTCGGACGGAGATGGGCGCAGCACCGTCGCCATAGTTGACCAATCGGTATGAGCCGAAGCGGAGAGAGGCGATGTCGAGGTCGTTGGCAGCGTCGAAGCCTTCCTCGCTGCGGATGAGCAGGCGCACGGTGCGTGTGGAGGCCCGCAGGGGACGCCTGTTCAGGATGGTGAGCAAGAGGCCCTTGTTCATGGGTATGCAGACATTCTTGGAGCTGTGCGTATCGTTGGGCAGGTCCTCCCATTTGATGGTGTCGATGACAGCGAAGTTCATCTGTTCGACGCGTCCGAAGTCGTCCTGGAGGACCTTGGCGCGTTCGTACTTGAACCACTGTTCCACCGTGCCGTCGCTGTGGCGTGTGATGCCGGGCACATACGCTTCACCGGGTTCCGTGATCCAATGAATGCCGTCGGCCGAGCGCTGGTACCAGGCAATGCGTCCCATCCAGTCGTTGACGATGAGGTGATACTGCACCTCGTCGCGCCAGACGACGGGATCCTCGAAACACCCCTCCACATCGGGGTATATGCGTGCATCGGTGACCTGCATGTAGGGCGACAGTCCATCGCGGCTGACCCATACGCCCCCACCCCGGCATACCATCAGGCGCGAGCCATCCGGACGACGAGCGAAGGTCAGGTTCGACAGTCCTTCGATGATCCTGCGGTCACGGGCATCGAACTGGAACTGACCTCGTGTCCAAGGCCCCTCGGGGGCATCGGCGATATAGTAGCCATCGATGACATACAACACCCACCGTCCGTCGTCGAGCCGGAAGGCCTCGGGGTTGTGGCCCTTGCCAATATAGCTCTCGAGGGTGAAGGGACCGTGCGGAGAGGAGGAGACGGCATGGAAGGTGGTACTGTTCGGCCAGAACATGTGTCCGCGGGGAGAGTTCTCGGGCCATCCGCACGCAAACAGATGGTACTGGCCGTCATCGCCCTTCAGGATGTTGCCACCCCACACGGAGAAGTCGGGGAACTCGATGCCGTTGTCGGTATATCGGCCCTGGACGTCGCTGCAGCCCCATGTGGCATTGCCTGTGATGCCTTCGGGCATGACTTCGAAACGGTCCATGTGTCGGCCGCCTTCGACGAGCCGGGACCACTCCTCGGGCAACATACGGTCGGTGACCTGAGCCGTGGAAACTGCGACAGCGACAAACGCGACTGCCAAGCATAATGACATTCTGACGATGGATGATGGATGGATGTTTTTCATATCGCTTATCAAAAGATGGTTCAAAGATAAGGCATTTGTGGCAAACGGACAAAAAAACGAAAACGAAAAAATTGGGCTGGCGCCTTGATGTCAGATAGCGATGGCGATAAGCGATGGCGATAGCGATGGCGATAAGCGATGGCGATAGCGATAGCAATGACGATGGCTGTACGCTTTGGGCGGACAGCCATCGTGAGGGGGGGATAAAGATGGTTCGAGTGAGGGTTAGAGGGTGTCGTCGAGGAGTTGGATGTCGTCGGCGGCGGAGGTGCGAAGCTCGTCGAACTTGGCCTTCATGGTCGGGTTCTTGCGGGTGAGCTTCTTGATGGTGAGGGCTTCGGCCTTGTCGTTGGCAAGACGAAGGTTGTTCTCGGAACCCAGGAGGGCGTCCTTGATCTTCTGCAGGTGGTCGATGGACTTGTCGATCTCTTCGATGGCGCGGTGGAACTTCTCGCTGGCAATGCGGTAGTTGTTGCCGAAACGGGTCTTGAACTCCTCGAGGTCGCTCTCGAAGTTGGTGATGTCGATGGACTGGCTGCGTGCCACCTCGAGCTGGTGCTGGAGGTCGACGGACTTCTGCGCCATGTTGACCAGCAGGGTGATGATCTGCAAGAAGAACTGCGGACGGATGACGTACATCTTAGGATAGATATGCGACACGTCGACGATGCCGGTGTTGAAGAGCTCGCTGTCGGGCTCGAGGAGCGACACGAGGATGGCGTACTCGCAGCCCTTGCGACGACGGTCGGCATCGAGCTTCTTGTAGAAGTCCTCGTTCTTGTGCTTCGTGGCGGTGGTGTCGGCTTCGTTCTTCATCTCGAACATGATGGAGACGGTCTCGACGCCGTCGACGAAGTTGCGGAACACGAAGTCGCCCTTGCTGCCCTCGACGACCTCGTTGTCCTTCTCGAAGGTGGCAGCGGGGAGCATGGGACGCAGCTGGCTCTCGTAGACGGTGAGGCAGTGCTGCTCGAGGGTCTCGCCGATCATCTTTGTGGAGAGGCGCACCTTCATGTCCTTGAGCCGCTCGACCTCGTCCTTGAGCTGCTGCTTCTCGGCAGCATGCTGGCGCTTGAGGCTCTCGGTGTTGAGGTCGGCCTCCTTCTTGTCGAGGAGGGCCTGAGTACGGAGGTTGTCGAGCTCGCGGTCCTTGGCGACGAGGAGTGCCTCGGACTGCTGCTTCTGCTTGAGGACCGCCATCTCGAGGTCGGTGCTGCTGCTGTCGACCTTGGCCTTGAGGAGGGTGAGCTGCTGGTCCTTCTGCTGGAGGGCGAGGGACTTCTCGAGGTCCTTGCGGGTCTCGACATTCTTCAGCTCGGTACGCAGCGCGTTGAGCTGGCTCTGGTATTCGGCATCGCGCACCTTCTGCGCTGCTGCCTGCTGTTCTTCGAGTTCGTGCAGACGTCGGACGACATCGGCTTCGAATTCGGCGTTCTTGACTTGGTTCACGATGGAGGCGTAGTCGGCATCATCGACATTGAACACGGTTCCACACTTGGGGCATTTGATTTCTCGCATAGCAATCGGTATTTGAAGCAGTGTCAACATTGACATACAACATTGACACTGCTAAGATAGGACATATCGCCAAAAATCACAAGCAAAAGGGAATATTTTTTGTGAATGGCAGGAAAAACGGAAGGTTAGAGGGAGGGGAAAAGCCGGAGATCACTCCGGCTTTTCGTTCTCATTGTCAGGGTCATAGTAGGTATCAGAGAGGCTGGAGCGGGACTTCTTGCGCTCTTCGATGGACATGTCGGAGTCGGAACAGATGTCATAGTTGGCCTTGAGACGGGCCATGAACCTGCCACGACTGTCACTTTCCCTGCGGGACATCGCACGGGTACCCTCGTGGGTCTTCTCCCAATGGATGACATTCTTGATGGAGATGGAGATGGCGACCTGATCGGCATCCTCCATGGCACCTATGAAGGATACCATCCAGCCGTCGGCACGGCACTGGTCGATGAGGGACTTGACAGCGGGGCCCGTCCACTCCTTGGAGGCGTTCTCGTAGCCGTCGGTGATGATGGTGACGAGGGCGGCATAGTCACCCTGGGCGTCGGCAAAGGTCTTGAGCTGGCTGATGGTAGTGCCGATGGCGTCGAAGAGAGGGGTGCAACAGCAGGGACTGAAACGGTCGTACTCCATCGGTTCAGCCTCGGCGACGGGCACACGGTCGTAGACCTTGTCGATGCCACACCCACAGAAGAGGGCGAGGGTGACATACTGGTCCTGGCTGTCGGCATACTTCTGCTGCGCTGCCTTGATGGTGCCGAGGGTTTCGTTGTAGGCATCGACAGCCTCGCGTCGCACGCTGTGCATGCTGCCGCTCTTGTCGAGGATGATGAGGTTGTAGACCGGCAATCGGTTGGGGTTGGCGGTAGGGTTGGCGGTTTGGGTTGCGTTTGCGTTGTCGTTGTTTGTTTCCATAGTTAAACGGTAGGATTTGATGTGTTAATAATATAAATAAGGTAAGCAGAGGGAAGGCTGACAATGGGCGTTCGGTCTGTGTACTGCAAGAGTAGGACAAAAAAGGAGAAAGGCCAAGGGGGTTTTAAAAAAAGGCGGCGGGACGCCGCCTCAACGATAACGATAACGATAACGATAACTTTTTTTGGCGGGCGGAGGCCCGCCGCGATGGCGATGGCGGATAGCGATGGCGGTTGGGCGGCGGGACGCCGCTTGGGGGAATAGATGCTATAGATACTATAGATACTATAGGTGACCTAGGATGTCCTAGGTGGTCCTAGGTAGTCCGGGGCAGTCCTAGGTGGTTCTAGAAGGCTGCTTCGCTTGATATTGAGGTTGGGAAGGGAAAAATGAAGAAAAAAATTGAAGGGGGCAAGGGGGAATGATGGAGTTTTGTTGTATATTTGTGGTGGAATAGGAAATTTGGTTCTGAATTCCGACATAACTATCACATTTACACCTTGCATATGAAAAAGACACTGATGGTATTCGCCCTGCTGACAGGGATGACATTCGGGCTACAGGCTCAGGCGTTGCCGGACTTCGTGATGACACAGGCTGAGGAGGCCTTCAAACGGTACATCAACTGGAAAGGTGGCGAGGAGACATTGGTCTTCCCCATCCTCACGGACATCCACACGGGTTGGAGCGCCGACAGGAGCGAGAACTACAGACACTTCGGCTACATGGCGGCCACTGACCGCCTGTGGGGATATGACTTCATGGCCAACCTGGGCGACATCGGTCTGAATGGTGGCATGGCCCATGCCAGCGAAGTGGCTGCCGACGAGCTGCTGCTGCGGACGAAGGAACAGATGGGGACCTTTGCCGGTGTATGGATCTATGCGCCCGGCAATCACGACTGGGATGGCGGCGGAACGAGACATCTCACCAGCGCCTTCCTGTCGGACATGTTCCAGAAGCCGAGCGAGCGCTTCGCCAACGGCAACCTCCACATCGCCCCGAAAAGGGCATATGGCTACTACGACATCCCGGAGAAGCATGTGCGGGTGATCTTCCTGAACAGTGAGGGCACGGAGACCATCGGCGACAACTACTACACCTTCGACAACCCGCAGCTGCGATGGCTCACAGAGCTGCTGACAGACACGCCGGAGCATACCGACATCGTGGTGATGGCACACTACCAGCCACATCCCATCGGTCGTTGGGTGTGCGTGAAGGATGCCGAGCGTCCCACCTGCGAGGTGCTCTGCCACCTGCTGGGCGACTTCGCCAACCGGAGAAAGGGCGGCGAGCTGGGACTGACATGGAACTTCCGCAAGTGCAAGGGACGTCTGGTGGGACTGTTCTGCGGCGACACCCACTGCAACCAGCAGGTATGCGATGACGGGGTGAACTACTACATCACACAGGGACTGGGATTCGTGGACCCCAAGGAGATGCTGCCCGGACAGACACACGCCCACTGCGACTACACACAGTCGCTCTGCTGCGATGTGATCGCCATCAAGCTCGACAGCAAACAGGTACACACCTTCCGCATCGGTGCAGGAGGTGCGGAGTACGACCTGGAGTTCGGGTATTGACCCGCGAAATATCGTTGAGACAGCGGGAGCAGCGATACTCCCCCACCCTCCATCAGAGAAGTCCGAGGAGCAGTGTCCAGATGACGAATCGTCCTCCCTTGCCCACCAGGAGAAGGAGGGAGGATACGAAGGGACGCGTCTTGTAGAATCCCAGGGCGATGGGAATGAGGTCGCCGATGATGGGCACCCAGCTGAGGAGCGCTATCCACACGCCATACTTGTCGATATAGCGCTTCTGCTTGGGCAGTGTCTCGGGTTTCACCTTGAGCCATCGTTCGGCCCACTCCCACTTGCCATACCAGCCGATGCCGTACGACAGCATGCTGCCGAGCCAGTTGCCGGCTGTGCCCACGAGCAGGCAGGAGATGGGATTGCCAATGGCCTTGAGCACAGCGATGTAGAGAGCATCGCTGCTGAAGGGGATAACGGTGGCCGCCAGGAACGTACCGATGAAAAGACCAAACAGTCCCCAGGTACTCAGTTTCAACATACGCTATTCAGATTTCTCGTTCGCCATTGAACGGTGTACAGCGTCCCGAAGGCTGTCCGGGACGCCGTACGAGGCTGTTCATCTTACCATTATCTTCTTTCCACCCAGGATGTAGATGCCTGTGCCCGGTGCTGCAGAGGAGACAGGACGACCCTGCAGGTCGTAGAGGGTGTCGTCGGCAGGCAGGAGAAGGTCGTCGGCAGGCAGCGGACGGACGGCAGTGATGAGCGATGCGGGCAGACGCCACATGCGCCAATTGCAGTTTGCCGTGAGCTTGTTGCGGTACTGCACATAATACATGCCCGTGGTCTGTGTGCTCCACCAGCTGGTCTCGTCGGCGATGAATACGGAGAGCGAATCGTCGGAGAGGGTCAGCGTCCATGCGGTAGGATCGTCGACACCCGTCTTGATATAATAGCCCGAAGGAGCCATGGCCAGGTTCTCGGCAGAAAGGGTCATCTGGAAGGTGCCGTCGTCGGACGGACGGATGAAGAAGGCATAATCGGAGAGTTCCTCGGCAGCGGGCAGTTCGCCCGTGCGCACACTCCCTGCATAGCGTCCAACGCCACGGTCCACATAGCCGAAGCGTCCGGTGATCTGGTTCTGGAGCAGCCAAATACCCTCCTCGGTGGGGATGCTCTGCCGACGCTGGTAGGAGGCCACGACGGCATCGGAAAGGGTAGCAATGCGTGAGGAGAGCAGGTCAAGCCAGGCTACATTGACGCCCTCGTCGGTGGCATTCAGCTGAGAGAGCTGTTCGTAGGCAGCGAGCAGATTGTCGGAGCGCTGCACGAGCGAGCCATCGTCGGTGCAGTCGGAGGCCAGTGGCGTGATAGCAGCAGGCTCACGGGAGGCGAAGAGATCGTCGAGGACGATATCGGCCCACATGAGCGCGCGGGCAGCCGTAGCGCGGGCTGTCGGCATGTGGTTGTCGGTGAGCGCATGCAGCTGCCAATAACCACTGGTGGTGTTGTAGGTGGCGCTGCCCAGCAGCTCACGGCTGGAGTTGGAGACGATGCCCATGCCCGTATTCTTGCATACGATGGTATAGTAACCCGGTTGGGCGCGTTCGATCTGGAAGCGGAGCGCTGCACTCTTCTCCTTAGCAGCCGCCTTCACATGGCCCCCATCGTCGCAGGCGCTGACATAGAAGCCATTGCCGATACAGCGGATGTAGTACAGGCCGGGGATGTCGGCCGGTTCGAACTGCCAATGCTTGTTCTCATTGTCGGTAGGATCAGAGGCGCTGGACTTGAGGCCCGACGACAGGTAGTAGACGGTGTACTTGTCGGACGAGGCGGGAGAGATGACGTAGATGTTCTCGGAGTAGAGAGGCACATAGGCATCCTGGTCGGCGATGGCCTTCGAGACGGCCTCGTCGATCAACATGGCCCACTCGCCATAGGTATGCTGCGACTGGTCGGCAGCAGCCTGGGCAGCCTGGGCATCGTCGCAAAGCGTCTGCAGGGGCTGGAGGAAAACGCTGATGATGCCTCCGGCAAAGATGCCCGTATCGTCGGAGAGGGCGAGGACGGTCTTGGCATTGTTCAGCGCGGTCTTGAGCGCGGAGAGCTGCTGTGCCTCGGTGCCAGCCTCGGCTGAGGAGGGCACCTCGACGTCGGTACCGTCGGGCGATGCTGCCACGATGCGCACAGCGGTATACTTGAGTGCATCGGGGAGCGTGAAGGCGAGGGTGTTGGCGGCATAGAGCAGACGTCCGTCGTCCTTGGCGAGCACCTTGAAGCCCAGTGCACCGGTACCTCCGGAGAGGGTGACACGAAGGCCATTGCGGATATATACCCAATCGGCAGCGCGCACGCTGGTGTCGAGGAAGTCGGTGTAATGGCCGACGCTGCCCGCAGCACCTACGGCGATGTCGAACTTCTGCTTGTTGCCACTGACGCCATCGGTGCGAGCCACATTCTTCACACGGTCCTCGATGAAGATGATGGACGGAGCCTTGGGATAGCGCTTGGCATACTCGCGGAAGGCATCGACCTCGGCCTGCGTGGTGGTGAGGTAGTAGTCGCCATAGTCGCTGACATAGAGATTGGTGCAGGGAGTGAGCAGACCGTAGAACTCGAAGAACTCGGTGAGGTCGAGTCGTGCGGCATCGCAGGCGAGACGGGCGAAGAGGAGTTGGTCCTCATTGCCGGTGACCGAATGCTTGTTGCGGGCCGGATCGCGGGCCGCCATAGGCTCGGCACGCAATGCCTTGAAGAAGCGGGGATAGAAGCCGGTGTCGAAACCGCAGTGATGGAAGTAGAGGTAGAGTTGCCAGTACATGCGCTGTGAGGCATATCCGTCGCGGGCGATGTAGTTCTTTCCGGCAGCGAAGTCGTTGAAGGTCTCGGTGAGAGTGCCTCCGCGCGAGAGATAACGGCCGAGGTTGAGCATGACGAGCTGGGCGAAGAGGTTGTTGCTGTTCTCTGCCGTGCCGATCATCTGGATGGCATGCTGCAGCGTGTGGCCGATCTCGTGACCAGGTCCCCAGCAGTTGTCGGCATTGGCCATGACACCGCTGTAAGGCACGAGGTTCTGGATGTAGGTCTGCACGAAGTTGGTGCTGTAGTCACCTGCTGACTGGTAGCCGTCGAGGGTGGTGCGTGCAAAGGCGAGGCAGTTGAACTTCGAGGGGTAGTAGTCCTCGAGGCCCATGAGGGCGAGGTCGTCCGTGACCATTCTGTCCCACCAGCCGATGGCATCGGTGATGGTGGAAGGACAGCACTTGCTGATGTAGGAACGGTTCATGTGGTACATGATGTACTCACCCTTGACCTGGATGTACTCGGACTGTCCCATGGTGAGGATGTCGCGCCAGTCCTCATCGTTGTGTTCGCCTATCTGCCAGAAGCCATCGACACGACCTCCCTCGATATGTACGGGAATCTTGGGATAGTCGGTGATGAGGGTGTTGCCCTCGACCGTGGTGTTACCTACATACTGGAGGAAGAGCGTGCCCTCGACGTCGGGTCGGAAGATGTTGAAGCCCTTCTTGAGGGTGACGGATGTGCCGCGCACGGAGTTGCCACCGACAGCCTCGATGGCGAGGGTGGCCCCTGAGGAGATGTCGTCGCCAACAAAGACGGTGACCACATCGGTGACAGTGACACCGATGCCCGTGGGGTTGTTGATACGGCTGAAACGCTTGGTATAGAGCGGCTTGTACCAGTAGTCAGGATCGCTGTAGCAAGTGTAGTTGCGCATGCGGAACTCCTGTTCGCGATGTCCCCAGGCATCGTTCTTGGCCTTCACTGCCAAGTTGACGAGCGATACGGGCATGCCCTCCATGGCCGCACGGAGATCGTCGTCGGAGAGGGATGCATAAGCCGGCTGGAGCTGAGTGCAGAGAGGAGCATCGGTGAAGAACTTCGCCAGAGCGTTCTGTACCTCGGAGAGGTGTGCGAGGGAGCTGGCCACCTCGGCATCGGCATCGTCGCGCTGCTGGCGGAAACGCGCATACTCTAGCTGCTGCATGGCGACAGCCTCCTCGGAGACGGAGACCTCCTGGAGCGTCCACTTGTTGGCCAGGGCATCGGTATACCAGAGGACGACATTGTGCGAGGCATCGCAGTGGAGGCCCTGTCCAGCTGAAGCGGTATTGCAGATGAGCCAGCCCTCAGTGGCCTTCGAGAAGTAAAGCGTGTTCTCCTTGGCCGTAGCCATATACTGCGATGAGGTCTTGGTCTGATCCTGGATGTAGTTGCCCGTAGCCGCATTCTGCACACGGAATCCCTTGCCGTCGGCAATCAGTTTCCACAGCTGGGTGTAGGTGGTGTTGGAGCCTGTGGTCGTACAGACGACGCCCCCCGACTGGTAGTTCTCGGACATGCTGTAGTCCTTGTAGTTGGCATTGACGAAACGGTAATACTTGCCATCGACGGGGTCAGCGGCAAAAACACACAGGGTAAAAAGCGAGGCAGCGCACAGGAAGGCTGCAAAACGACGGGATAGAGTCATATTTTATAAGTTATTCTTTTTTTTGTTGGATCGGAATAGGTGCATTATTCATTGAGCAGAGGGAGGCCCTGCAAGGTGATGCCTTCGGCAGAGACGGTGACAGGCTGCCGACAACTACTGTTGTAGAAGTCCAGCCGCGCATTGCCCTCCTCGTCGGTGCGCACCTCAGGTGCCCAGAGGAGCGTGCGACGGTAGTCCTTGTCGCCAGGGATGGGGCCGTCGGGATAGGCTGGCGAATAGAAGTCGGTGAGTTCGCTGAAACCACGGAAATAGGTCTGTCGGGTACCCTTGACACGCGTCTTGCGCTGGGTGACGGGATACATCATCACGTCGACGACATAAAGTCCGGGCGCAAGGACATTGGTCTCGGTGGTATAGCCCTTGGAGAGTTCCTGGATGAAATTCTGGGGGAGCGTCTCGCGCACGATGGGCATGGACTCGTAGATGGTAGGACTGTCGTAGACGATGATGCTCTTGATGTCCTCCATGTCCATGTCGAAGCCCGGGATGAAGCCCGAGGTGGCCAGGTTGCGGTGTTCATCGTGGAGATACCAGAGCACACGCTTGTTGTTGATGGGGCACTGTGCGAGACTCCAATAGATGAAGGAGTCGCGGTCGGTGATATCCTCGGGGATGCGTCCGTCGTAGACGGCGAGGTCGATGTCGTAGCCCTTCTCGCGCAGATAATCGGACACCTTATAGGTGAACTTGCCACAGTCGAGTTGGAACTCGGTATCCTCCTCGGCATCGAAAGCCTTGAATGTCATGTAGTCGATATAGCGGCGGCTGCCCTGGATTTCGACCTCGTCGAGATGGATGACGCTGTCGATGCTCAGCTGCAGGGTGCGCGGTGCAGGGATGAGCGATGCGAAGGCATCGTCGACCTGGGTAGAGAAATCGGGCAGGTCGAGTTCGGCAGGGTCGTAGGCGCGCAGGACAGGACGTGCCGAGCGGTCGAGACGCATGTGGGCATCGATGGCCTGACCCTCCTTGTCGCGGGCCGTGATGAACATATCCCACTTGCCCTGGAACTCCTCGACAGAGAAGCCGAAACGACCGTTGGCATCAGTGGTGACGGTGCTCTCCTGCTTGTTCTGGCGATCGTCGGAGTAGAGGGTCATGGTGACCTGTGCATTGGCGATGGGCTTGTCGCGACGTGAGAGCAGCACGCCGTCGAGCACCAGTCCATCCTCGACATAATGCTGGATGGTGAAGGGCTCGACCATGGCCATCTGGCTCCAGTTGTAGCGTGTCCATCCCTGGACGAGCATGAGGAGGTCGAGGGCCACGGCATGTGGACGGTCGCTGGTCTGGAAATACCACTCGGGGTCGGCGATGAAGCCACGCAGTTCGGAGGAGAGGAGTATGTCGGTCAAGACATTGTCGGTATAAGCCGTGCCGAGGTTCTGGCAGTCGCGGACTGCCACCGAGAAGGCAGTGGAGAGCGGTGTGCCCTGGGCATCGGCAGCATGCAGCTGCACGGACACTGGAGCATAGGGCTCATAGGAAGGCGCATCGGGTGTGGCGGTGATGTGACCGGAGACGAGGCCGTTGTTGACGAACAGCAGACGTTCGGCCAGCACCTCGCCCTTGGTGGTGAAGAGGGTGAGCTGATGGACGCCGGTGGGAAGGTTCTCCTTGCTGAGCATGAACGGGAAAGCCGAAGCACCGCCATCGGCGACCGCCTGAGCGGAGGAGATACGGAGGGTGTCGAAGGAGCAGACGTTGCCACGGCACATGAGGGAGATGCCCAGGAGTTGGCCGTTGAGTTGTTTCTGGGAGGCAGCATTGAGCGACAGTTTGCCGACGATGCTGCCATCCTGCAGGTTGTCGACCTGCAGTGCAGCGCCGGCAGGCAGCGCATCGGGCAGACGGAACGTGGTGTTCCTGCCATCGTAGGTGATTATGACGGAGTTGCGCTTGGCGGTGGGTGTGAAGACGAAACTGCCCATGCCGTCGTGTACTGTGGAGAGCAATGCCAGGTCCTCCCCTTCCCCCTCTTCGCCCTTCACGACGCCGACCACGGGAACACCCTTGCCATGCACGTCGACAGCCTTGAAGGCGACGCGGCAGGGCACACCCTGAATGATGTTGCCCCCTTCGGGGTAGAAGGAGACGGAGAGTCTGTCGGACGAAGGTTTGGGACGCTTCGTATCGACCCAGGGGGCGATGCTGCTGTTGAGGACTGGATTGGAGTAGTCGCCCTCGCGTTCAGGTGCCTGGTAGACAGGGATGACACGCGAGAAGATCGAACGGCTGTCGAAGTTGAGCATGTTGAGCGTGTATGCCCTGACCTCGTAATAACCACTGGGGTAGCTGAGTACGCCACGCAGTGCGCGGGCCTCCTCGGTGGACTGGTCCACGAGGGGGAAGGAACCATGACAACGTCCCTCCTCCACCTTGAGCTTGAGCTGGCGGAGCAACGTGCCGGAGGGAGAGAGGAGGTCGACATAGAGCACCTGGCTCGAGGAGGGGCAGCCAGTGGCAGCGTCGACCACGTTGGCGGCAAACCATACGACATCGCCCTGGAACCAGGCGGTGTTGTCGAAATGCAGGTACACCTTCTCCTGCGGACAAAGCCGGTTGAACTGTGACGTGTTGAAGACCAGCTGACGCAGGGCCTTGAACTCGTCGTCAGGTGTCGCTGCAACCATCCGCACGGACAGCGTCAGAAATACTGCAGACAAGATCAGCTGCAGATGGGTAAAACGTCTCATTGGGATATGTGGATTATCTTCTGTTCTTGAAAAATGACTTCATCAACGCGGCACATTCTTCGGCCAGCACCCCCGAGAGGACCTCGGTCTTCGGGTGGAGCACCTCGGGAGCAAAACGGCGGAAGCCACGTTTCTCGTCGTCGGCACCCCAGACAACGCGGCTCACCTGTGCCCAGCCCAGTGCGCCAGCGCACATGGGACAAGGTTCGACCGTGACATACAACGTGCAGTCGGTGAGGTACTTGCCTCCCAGCCAGGAAGCAGCAGAGGTGATGGCCAGCATCTCAGCATGGGCAGTCACATCGTTGAGCGTCTCCGTCTGGTTGTGTGCGCGCGCGATGATACGCCCTTGGCATACCACCACAGCGCCGACGGGAATCTCGTCTTCGTCGAAGGCCTTCTTGGCCTCCACCAGTGCCTGCCGCATGAATACCTCGTCGTCCATCGTCACAAGCGTATCAGCGACGCATGTCGTGTTCGTCGAACAGCGTCGGATAATCAAGCTCGAGATTCTGGAGGATGAACGAGAGCAATGTCTCGCGCATCCAACGGCTACGGTTCTCGATATGGTACTTGCGCAGATAGTTGTCGACCATCTGCTTCTCGTCGGGGCTGAGGAGCGTGGTGAGGCGTTCGGTACGCTCCACCCTTTCCTTGCGCACGACTCCCTTCTTTACCTTTTTGGCCATAATTGAAAAGTTGCTTTTTTACCTAATGGCACAAAAGTAATACATATCGGAGAAACATCCAAGTTTTCTTGCAGAAAACTATGGATATGTGTGAAAAAGAGGGCGTCGGGGAGTTAGAATGTCGCGCGAATGGAGACACCCTTGGACTCGTTCTGCAGTCGGTCGAGAGCCGTGATGACATACACGTTGCTGCCCTTCCTCGCATGATTCTTCAGGGCGAAGAAGGTGTTCTGTGTGGTGCCGATGATATGGTCGGATGTTGAGAGGTCCACCTTCTCGTTGCGGTCGAAGCGATAGACGACAAAGCGTGTGGCCCTGTCGGCCTCGTACTTGCAGGCAGGAGCCGTCCAGCAGAGGACGGGGCCCTCGTCGGTGTCGATGACAGCCGGACGACGCACCTTGCCGGGAGCCTTGTCGTCGATCCATGGAGCCAGCGGCTGCAGGGCGATGGTCCCCTTGGTGATGGGCTGGAGGGAAGCCTGTCCCTCGGATGTGGAGAGCGCCGTACGGACGGCATCGGCATACCACCAGCAATAGCCGTCGATGGAAGGCCATCCACGCTGCATGCGGAACTTACTGTCGAGTTGGTTGGAATGCGCCTTGCGGATGTCGGTGGCACGCAGCGAGCGCTCGAGGTCCTGACCGATATAGAGCGGACGTCCTTCGACATGGTTGGCCCACCATCCGACCAGTCTGGCATAGTCGGCCGACGGATGGCCAATCTCCCAATAGAGCTGTGGCACGACATAGTCCACCCAGCCCTTGCGTACCCACAGCAGCACGTCGGCATAGAGGTCATCGTAGTTCTGCAGTCCGCGGGTGGCACTGCCGGGCACGCCGTTGATCAAAGACTTCGTGCCGTTGTGATAGATGCCGAAAGGACTGACGCCGAACTTCACCCAAGGCTTTGTCTCGCGCACAGTGCGGAAGAGTTGTTCGATGAACAGGTTCACATTGTCGCGTCGCCAGTCGCCCTTGTCGTCGAAGCCCCGACGGTTGGCAGCATAGGAGCGGGCATCGGCGAACTCCTCGCCTGCCACAGGATAGGGATAGAAGTAGTCGTCGATATGGAGACCGTCCACGTCGTAGCGTCGCACGATGTCGGCTGCCACGGAACAGATGTAATCGCGGTTCTCCTGCAATCCCGGATCGAAGAGCAGAAGGTCGTCGTAAGCGATGAAACGCTCGGGATGCTTGTTGTAAGGATGGCGGGGACTGAGTTCATCCATCGAGAGGTTCTTCATCTTTGCACGGAAAGGATTGATCCATGCATGCAACTCCATGCCACGGGCATGACACGCATCGATCATGAACTGGAGAGGATCCCACGCGGGTGTCGGGGCGACGCCCTGACGGTCGGTAAGGAAACGGCTCCAGGGCTCGAGGGAGGAGGCATAGAGCGCATCGGCCTCGGGGCGCACCTGGAAGAACACCGCATTGACACCCACCTGCTGGAGGGCATCGAGTTGCGACAGCAACTTCGCCTGCTGCTCCTGCGTCGTCAGTCCCTGATACTGCCCGTTCACGACCTGCATCCAGGCACCACGGAACTCACGCTTGGGCAGCACTTGTTCCGATTGGGTATTGTTACGAGCCGTTTTCCGTGAGGAACTGCACGATGAAAAGACCAGGAGTGATACGGACAACAGGAGGACGATGGGCAGGGATTGCTTCATTGCTGGAAATTTTCAGCAAAAGTACGCTAAAAAGCCGAAATACACAAATAAAACGCCTGCTCATTTCGTACAAACCGCAATCGCACGTCCAGATGTGAGAAAACGACCAACTTTTTTGGTGTTTCATCCGTCATGCACTATCTTTGCAGTTTGATTATGCAGGCATCTATGGAGGAACGGTTCATATCCATCAAAGGGGCCAATGTCAACAATCTGAAAAACATTTCAGTCGACATTCCCCGCAACAAGCTCATCGTCATCACGGGCCTCAGCGGCTCGGGCAAGTCATCGCTGGCTTTCGACACACTCTATGCCGAAGGGCAGCGTCGTTATGTCGAAAGCCTCTCCTCCTATGCCCGTCAGTTTCTGGGTCGCATGAAGAAGCCCGAGTGCGACTTCATCAAGGGACTGCCGCCCGCCATCGCCATCGAGCAGAAGGTCAACAGCCGCAACCCACGTTCGACTGTCGGCACCTCCACAGAGATCTACGACTACCTGCGTCTGCTGTTCAGCCGTATCGGCAAGACCTACAGTCCGATCAGCGGACAACTCGTCAAGAAGCACACCCCTGAAGACCTTGTGAACTGCATGCTCTCCTACAGCAAGGGTACACGGTTCACGGTTCTCTCCCCCATCACCATGCCCGAAGGGCGGTCGCTGAAGGAGCAGCTCGCCATCTATCTGCAACAAGGATTCACGCGCATAGAGAGTCACGGCGAAATCGTGCGCATCGAAGAGTGGCTGATCGCCCACGATGGTGCGAATGCAGACACCGCCAGCGACGACATCCCCTACCTGCTCATCGACCGTCTGACCGTCGATGATAGCCGCGAGACCATCAGCCGTCTGAACGACTCAGCAGAGACAGCCTTCTTTGAAGGCCAGGGCACCTGCATGTTGCGTTTCTATCCCGCTGCCATCCTGCACACGTTCAGCACGCGTTTCGAGGCCGACGGCATTGTCTTCGAGGAGCCCTCGGATCAGCTGTTCTCGTTCAACTCCCCCCTCGGAGCCTGCCCCACCTGCGAAGGATTCGGACGCATCGTAGGCATCGACGAGCAGCTCGTCATCCCCGACTCATCGCTCAGCGTCTATGACGGTGCTGTCGTCTGCTGGCGCGGCGACAAGATGAACGAATGGAAGGATGCATTCATCCGTCATGCTGAAGAGGGCAACTTCCCCATCTTCACCCCCTACTACGACCTGACGCAAGCCGAGAAAGACTACCTCTGGCATGGTCCGCGCGAGAAGGCATGCATCGACTCGTTCTTCAAATTCGTTGAAGAGAACCAATACAAGATACAATACCGTGTGATGCTGGCCCGCTACCGCGGCAAGACCCTCTGTCCCACCTGTCATGGTGCCCGTCTCAAGAAGGAAGCCTCGTATGTGAAAGTCGGCGGACGGAGCATCTGCGAACTGGTGGAGATGCCTATCACCGAACTGCAGAAATGGTTTGCCGCCCTCCAACTCGACGAGCACGACACGCTCATCGCGACCCGTCTGCTCACCGAAATCCGCAGCCGTCTGCAGTTCCTGCTCGACGTGGGCCTTGGATATCTCACCCTCAACCGTCTGAGCAACACGTTCTCGGGCGGCGAGAGTCAGCGCATCAACCTGGTGACCTCGCTGGGCAGTCCACTGGTCGGTTCGCTCTACATCCTGGACGAGCCCAGCATTGGTCTGCACAGCCGCGACACAGACCGTCTGATCTACGTGCTGCGCCAACTGCAGCAAGCGGGCAACACGGTGGTGGTAGTCGAACATGACGAAGAGATCATCCGTGCGGCGGACTATATCATCGATGTTGGTCCAAACGCAGGACGACTGGGCGGCGAGATCATCTACCGCGGCGACATGAGTGACCTACAGCATGGCACGCAGAGCCATACCGTCCGTTACCTGCTGGGCGAGGAGACCATCCCCGTGCCTGATTCGCGTCGTCCGTGGAACAACTACATCGAAATCAAGGGAGCACGCCACAACAACCTCAAGGGCATCAACGTGCGCATTCCCCTCAACGTGCTCACCGTCGTGACGGGAGTGAGCGGCTCGGGTAAAAGTTCGCTCGTGCGCGACATCCTCTACCGTGCGCTCAAACGTGAATACGGAGAGTGCGGCGAACGGCCAGGCGAATTCATCTCCATCGGCGGCGACATGCAGATGCTCAGCAATGTGGAGTTCGTGGACCAGAACCCCATCGGCAAGTCCAGCCGCAGCAATCCTGTGACCTACATCAAGGCCTATGACGAGATACGCAAGCTCTATGCACAGCAGCCTCTCTCCAAGCAGATGGGCTACACGGCAGGCTTCTTCTCGTTCAACAGCGAAGGAGGCCGGTGCGAAGAGTGCAAGGGCGAAGGCACCATCACGGTAGAGATGCAGTTCATGAGCGACCTCGTGCTGGAATGTGAGGCTTGTCACGGCAAGCGTTTCAAGAACGACACCCTACTGGTGAAATACCACGACCGCGACATCCATGACATCCTGGAGATGACCGTCAACCAAGCCATCGAGTTCTTCACCGAACACGGTGAGAAGACTATCGTGCGCCGTCTGCGTCCGTTGCAGGACGTCGGTCTGGGCTACATCAAGCTCGGCCAGAGCAGTTCGACCCTCTCGGGCGGTGAGAGTCAACGTGTGAAGTTGGCCTACTACCTTGGACAAGAGCGTGTGGATCCCACACTGTTCATCTTCGACGAACCGACGACCGGTCTTCACTTCCACGACATCAAGAAGCTGTTCGAGTCCTTCAATGCCCTCATCGCACATGGCCACACCATTGTGATCATCGAACATAACATGGAGGTCATCAAGTGCGCCGACCACATCATTGACCTTGGTCCGGAGGGTGGCGACAAAGGTGGTGAGGTCGTCGTCTGCGGCACGCCCGAAGAAGTCGCACAATGCAAGGAATCGTACACGGGCCAGTTCCTGCGCGACAAGTTGTCAAAATGAAAGCGAAGGAGGCATCTGCCCACTGATGCCCTTGCCGTCCTCACCTATCGAGAGGCAGCCATACTGAAAACAAAGAAAAAAGGAATCCCCAGATTATCCTTTGACCTTCGAGTGAAGAAGGCCATCAATGAGACCGTTTCCTGCGGAAAAGGATGTTGACCACCGAACCCCAGAAGTAACGCCAATCCGTGAGGAGAGGATGCTGCAGGTATGCCTCGATGTAACGCCGTTCGGATGCCTGCACGTCCTCGATGGTCTTCGGCGTCGTGCGCTCATAGTAGAAAGGAGGTATCAGCCCCGGCTTCACCTTGATGCGCAGTTGCTGCATATCAGATGAATACAGACTGAAATAATGCCGTGACAAAGGACGCACGCCGAACAACTTCACCTGGCCCTTGAGGAGATTGATAAACATGGGCAGTTCGTCGATCCATGACGAACGCATGAACTTCCCCCACCCGTTCACCCGATAGTCATTGGCGAACTTTCCGCCTTCCTGCAGACCGACATGCTTGTAGATGTATGGCTGGAGGTACTCGGAATAGGAATACATCGTGCGGAACTTGTAGACTCCGATGAGTTGTCCATCCTTGCCCACACGGTTCAGTTTGATGAAAGGTCCGCAACTGGGCTCATCGTCCCAGATGGGAGCCTTCACCTTACGTGCCAGGACGAAGAACTCGCCATAACGGAAACCCTCGTCTATGACCTCAAAGCCTGCCCTGTAGAGACGGCCAAGGATTTCCACCCGATGATAAGTGCGGTTGAGACCACGCGTGGTGGAAAAATAAAGTCGTTTTGTCAATGCCAGTTTCGGGCAAACACGATGCCAGAAATAATGGACCGCATAAGCCACCCTGTTGATCACGGGCGGATACTTGTCGAGGATGAGCTGCTTCTTCAGGACAGCGGTACGCGCATGGCACATCAGATAGCCGCCCTCGGCCAGTTCTTCGTTCGCGCGATTCAGGAAGGTGTTGAGATGACGAATGAGATTAAGCTTGCGATGCGAATAGAAGAAGCGGGGATTACGGCTCCTGTAACTGGACAGGAAATTGCCGTCGTCGGTATCGACGAACACCGTCGAGGAGTCAAAAGAAGGAAGGTTCTCCACGATCCACGGCCACAGTTGATTGCGGTCGATGGACTTCGTTGCCTGGAAAACACGCAGCACGTCGGGGTTATCGACCGACGAGATATCAAGTTTCGCACCTGTATCAGACCCCACCTCGGTATACGAGGCCGAGATGTCGGGTTCATACTGGAGCTGGACAAATGGTTTGCGGCGTGCCATGGATGGAGAGGTCAGAACAACAGTCGGATTTCTTGTCAGAATTACTATCTTGCCGTGGCTGACATGAACTCAGCGATAGCGTCACACACTGCTGCCACCTCCTCCTCGTTCATATAAGGATGGAGAGGCAGTGAGAGCACCTCGTTGCAGAGGCGCGAAGAGGTCCATACCTTGTCCTCGCGGCCCTGAGGAACCTGCAGAGAGGCAAAGGCGGTCTGTCCGTGCATCGGAGTGGGATAATAGACCATCGAGGGTATATCCTTCGTCTTCAAGAATGCCTGCAGCGCATACCGCGTATCGCTGCCTGCAAGGATGCGTATCGTATACTGCGCCCAGGAACTGAAGTAACCTTCATGGGAAGAGGCTGGAGGCAACAGCAATCCGGGTATGTCGGCCAGCAGACGCCCGTAGGTGGAAGCAGCACGGTTCACACCCTCGAGTTCCGTCTCGCGGAAAGCGCGGAACTTCACCTGCAGGATAGCTGCCTGGAGGGTGTCCAGACGGCTGTTCATGCCGATGCGCACATTGTCGTATTTGAATGTTCCCTTGCCATGCACACGATAAGAAGCCATCAGCGAAGCCCATTCGTCATTGTCGGTGAACACTGCACCTCCATCGCCGTAGCATCCCAACGGCTTGGCCGGGAAGAACGAAGTAGTGGCAATATCGCCCCATGAGCAGGCCCGACGTCCGTCAAGGCTACCGCCAAAGCCCTGTGCGCCATCCTCAAGAAGGAGCAGGCCATAACGATCGGCCACCGAGCGCAGTGCATGCCAGTCGGCCGGACGACCGAAAAGGTCCACAGCCACCACCACACGCGGGGTGAGTGTGCCCTCGTCAAGGACTGACTTGATGGCACATTCGAGATCATCCACATCGATGTTGAAGGTATCCTCCTCCACATCCACGAAAACAGGCGTAGCCCCTTCGAGAGGTACAACCTCGGCAGAAGAGAAGAATGTGAAGTCGGGTACGAAGACCGCATCGCCGGGACCTATGCCCCATGCCTTCAGTGCCAAGGTGAGTGCATCGGTGCCGTTAGCACAAGTGAGGCAGTGCTTGACGCCCACCCATGCAGCCATCTCTTCTTCAAGGGCTTTCACCTCAGGGCCCATGATGTAATGACTCTGGGACGCCACACGCTGCATGGCAGCATCGAGGTCGTCCTTCAAAAGCATGTATTGTTTCTTCAGATCTCTGAATTCCATCTTTCTTTCAACTCATTCGTCGTATGGAAACTACCCAACGGTCACAACAAAAAGCCGTCCGTTGCTCTTACAACCTTCCATCCACCAGTTCGCGCGGCATGATAGCCTTCACGTCGTAGATGACATGAAGGGGATTGAGCAACGCATCGAAGTCAATCTCCATCTCACGGAACTGACGATGACCTACAGCCACGATGGCAGTGTCGAAGGTGTCCTTTGGCAGTTCGTTGGTGATGTCGATGCCATACTCTCTCTTCACCACAGCGGGACTGGCCCAGGGATCGTAGACGGTGATGTCCACATTGTACTCCTCCAAAGCGTGATAGATGTCGATGATGCGGGTGTTGCGCACATCGGGACAGTTCTCCTTGAAGGTGAAGCCCATGATGAGGATCTTCGAACCCAGTACCTGGATGCCCTTCTTCAACATCAGTTTGATGGTTTGGTTTGCCACATAAGCACCCATACCGTCGTTCATGCGGCGACCGGCCAGAATAATCTCGGGGTTATAGCCGAGACGCTGGGCACACTGGGCGAGGTAGTAAGGATCCACGCTGATGCAGTGACCGCCCACCAAGCCGGGATTCATCTTGATGAAGTTCCACTTGGTGCCGGCAGCCTCGAGGACATCCATAGTGTCGATACCCATCAGTGTGAAGATCTTTGAGAGTTCGTTCACGAAGGCGATGTTGATGTCGCGCTGGCTGTTCTCAATAACCTTGGCAGCCTCGGCCACCTTGATGCTCGGAGCCTTGTGCGTACCGTTGAGCAGCACGGCATTATAGACGCTGTCGATGATATCGGCCACCTCGGGGGTGCTTCCGGAAGTGATTTTTTGTATCTTCTCGACCGTGTGGACCTTGTCGCCCGGGTTGATGCGTTCGGGACTGTAGCCGGCGAAAAAGTCCTCATTGAACTTCAGGCCGGAAACCTTCTCGACGACAGGCAGACACTCATCCTCGGTGACACCCGGATAGACAGTGCTCTCGTACACAACGATGTCGCCCTTGCTGATGACCTTACCGACCGTCTCGCTGGCACCGTAGAGCGGTGTGAGGTCGGGGTTGTTATTGCGATCCACGGGAGTAGGCACGGCAACGACATAGAAGTTGCAGCCCTTGATCTTCTCCAGATCGGTGGTGCAGACAAAGCCGTGGTTGTTGATGGCATCTTGCAGGAGGCCGTCGGCCACCTCGAGCGTGGCATCGTGACCAGCCATCAGGGCATCGACACGCTTCTGGTTCATGTCATAGCCCACCGTGGGGAACTTCGTGGAGAACAGACGGGCCAAAGGAAGACCTACATAGCCCAAGCCGATGACGGCGATACGGATATCAGACATTGTATGATTGGATTCTATTGATTACGTTCAAAAAATGATTTGCATAGAAAAGGGTTACGGGTGGACGCACTTCTCATCCTCTTTCGTCAACAGGGAGTCGTCGGCGAGATGATAGCGACGTCCGCAGGAACAGACGAGGGATTCACCGAGACGGGCACCGCATTCACATACCCAGCCGATACGCCGTGCAGGGACACCCGCCATCAAAGCGTAGTCAGGCACATCTGAGGTGACGACTGCCCCCGCAGCAATGAGGGCAGAACGTCCCACCGAATGTCCGCAGACGATGGTGCTGTTTGCTCCGAGAGACGCACCTTCACGCACAAGTGTACGGGCATATACGCCATGAACAGGAAAATGAGCACGCGGTGTAGTGACATTCGTGAAAACGCAGGAAGGGCCGCAGAACACATTGTCCTCGATCTCCACCCCTTCGTATATGGACACATTGTTCTGAATGCGGACGCCATTGCCAATGCGGACATTGTTGGCCACATTCACATTCTGTCCCAAGGAACAATGAGCACCTATCACTGCGCCACTCTGGATATGGCAGAAATGCCATATCTTCGTGCCTTCACCGATGGAGGCACCCTCATCGACATACGATGATTCATGCACAAAAAAGTTCGACTCAGCCAATGTATCATAAAAATTATTAAGACTTACTCATCGCAAAGAACACAATAGGGTACCACAAAGTCCGTTTTTCGTGTTAGCATTATCAAAGAAAAACATGCGAGAGCCCACTACTGCATTCTATTTCAATTTGCAAAGATATTGCAACTTTTTCTATTTGCAAAAAAAAATAAAAAAAAACGCCACGGGAGGGGCCATGGGGCCAAAAGGAGCCAAAACAAGTGGGCCGAAGGGCAGAGAATGTTCTCTGAGCCCTTCAGCCCACTTATTTTCCGTTTCAATCGGGAGAAGTCCCGAGTTACTTGATGACGCCCAGTTCGCGACCGACCTTGACGAAAGCGGCGATGCACTTGTCGAGATGCTCACGCTCGTGTGCGGCAGAGAGTTGCACGCGAATACGAGCCTGGCCTTTCGGAACGACAGGATAGTAGAATCCGGTGACATAGATGCCCTCTTCGCTCATGCGGGCAGCAAACTCCTGCGACAACTTGGCATCGTAGAGCATCACTGCGCAGATAGCGCTCTGAGTGGGCTTGATGTCGAAACCGGCAGCAAGCATCTTCTCGCGGAAGTAGACGACGTTCTCCTGTTGCTTGGTATGGAGGGCATCGCTCTCCTTCATCATCTTGAACACTTCCAGACTGGCACCTACGACCTCGGGGGGCAGGGAGTTGGAGAAGAGATAGGGACGGCTGCGCTGACGGAGCATGTCGATGATCTCCTTACGTCCAGTAGTAAAGCCACCGATGGCACCACCGAAAGCCTTGCCAAGGGTACCCGTATGGATGTCGATACGTCCGTAGCAGTCAAACTGTTCGGCCACGCCGTGTCCATGCTTGCCGACCACACCGGCACTGTGACACTCGTCGACCATGACAAGCGCATCGTACTTCTCGGCCAGATCGCAGATCTTGTCCATAGGAGCGACATTGCCGTCCATGGAGAAGACGCCATCGGTGCAGATAATGCGGAAACGCTGTTCCTGAGCCTCCTGGAGGCAACGCTCGAGGTCGGCCATGTCGGCATTGGCATAGCGATAACGTTTGGCCTTGCAGAGACGCACACCGTCGATGATGCTGGCATGGTTGAGGGCATCGGAGATGATGGCATCCTCTTCACCCAGGATGGGTTCAAAGACACCGCCATTGGCATCAAAGCAACTGGCATAAAGGATGGTATCCTCGGTATGGAAATATTCGGCAATGGCTGCCTCCAGTTCCTTGTGGAGGTCCTGCGTTCCGCAGATGAAACGTACGCTCGACATACCATAGCCGCGCTCGTCCATAGCACGCTTGGCAGCCTCTATGAGGCGGGGATTGTCGGAGAGGCCAAGATAGTTGTTGGCACAGAAGTTAAGGACATCGCTGCCGTCGGCGAGCTTGATGGCTGCACTCTGCGGAGTAGCGATAATGCGCTCGTTCTTGTAAAGACCTGCATCCTGGATGTTCTGCAACTCCGTCTGCAGGTATTGTTTCATTTTTCCGTACATGATATCAATTTTTAGAGTTATACATTCTTGGCAAAGCGTTCGCGCAGGCACTTAAACATATCCTCGGACATCGAGTGGAGGTCATAGGTGGGTTTCCAATCCCACTCGGCACGGGCACAACTGTCGTCCATGTTGTCGGGCCAGCTGTTGGCAATGGCCTTGCGGATGGGATCGTCCACATAATGCATGCGGAAGTCGGGCTCGAACTTCAGAATCTCGGCGCGGAGTTCTTCGGGCTCGAAGCTCATGGAAGCAATGTTGAAAGAGTTGCGATGGATGAGACGTGAAGGATCTGCATCCATGATCTGTATGGCAGCGTGGAGGGCGTCGGGCATGTACATCATGTCCATATAGGTGCCTGCAGGAATCGGGCAGGCAAAGTCCTCGCCCTTGACGGCTGCATAGTAAATCTCCACAGCATAGTCGGTGGTGCCACCACCCGGCAAGGTAACGTTGGAGATGAGTCCCGGAAAACGTACCGAACGAGTGTCGACGCCGAATTTGTGGAAGTAATAGTCGGAAAGGAGTTCAGTGGATACCTTGGTGACGCCGTACATGGTCTGCGGGCGCTGGATGGTATCCTGGGGTGTGTTCTTGTGAGGAGTACTCAGGCCGAAGGAGCCGATAGAGCTGGGGGTGAAGACTGCACAGTGTTTCTCGCGGGCAATCTCAAGGATGTTCAGGAGGCCGTCCATCTGGATATGCCATGCCAGCAAGGGCTTGGCTTCAGCAACGGCTGACAGGAGGGCTGCAAGGTTGTAGATGGTGTCGATGTGATACTTGTCGACGATAGCGGCAAGTTGAGCGGCATTGGTAACATCTGCCAGTTCGGCAGGTCCGCTTTCGAGCAAAACGCCTTTGGGTTCAGCGCCGGCGATGTAGCCGGCGACGACAGTGGAGCCGGGGACTTCCCTCCTCAACTTCATGGTTAGTTCCGAGCCTATCTGGCCCGTAGAACCGATAACGAGAATATTTTTCATTTTCTTCGCAAATTAGATGCTGCAAAAATACATCAAGAAACGGAGAAATCAAATTATTCCTCTCCTTTTTTTATGTGAATATCCGCAAGACTGCCCCTGTGGGTATGGGCATCTACCTTCAACTGGCATTATCAGACTGTTTGAGTACAAAAATGTCAATGCATTCACTGCCGGCATGTACAATCCAGAACGCACATTGTTCGCCCTGACGAGCCGTCTGCACATCCGGAATCGGCAGAAATGGACTTTTTTTCAATAAGCATTGCCGATAAATGGAAAACAAAGGCAATTACGGAAAAATTGTTTGATGTAAAAAGAAAAACGAGCCTTGAAACGAAATTTCCAAAACTTTGGTTTTCATTTTCATCACATCAAGTTTCATTTTCATCGCATCGGAAATTTCGTTTCAAGGCTCAAAAATTCTGTTTCAAGGCTCAAAAATTGAAAAGGAATTGCATTATCGGGAATTTTTGCGGATAATCACATTCTTATATTAAAAGAGAGAGAGGTGCTAATAATAAAGAGGGATAATTGCGATAAAAAGAAGATGGATAATTGCGATAAAAAAGAGGGAGAGTTGTTCACTCCCCCTCCCCTATCGGAAACGATGTAAGAAGAATCAATTGAACCAGCGAACGTAGCAGAAGTCCTGACGATGGCTGAGGTCGGGATGCTTGGGATACATGCGGTAACTGGTCTTGAAGGAACCTGCATTGTTCATCTCGTGGTAGGCCTCGAAGGTAAAGCGGTTGCCATCACGTCCCACCAGGTTGAGCGGTTCGACGCTGTAGATGTGTTCGTGTCCTTCGACATCGGTAGTCACCGTGACAAGTTCGACGCCGATGGCATCGTCCAGGCCACACTCATCGAGCACGACCTGCACCTTGTTGGCAATTCCGCTGACGATGCGTTCCTTCATCTCGTCGAGACGAGTGCAGGAAACGACCTCGATGCTGTCCCAACGTTCAGCCACGGCTTCTTTCCAAGCAGAAAGTTCACGAGCCTTGGCATTGTCATTGGCCGAGAGGAAATGGAAACGTTCGGCAAGCGGGCAGTACAGCTTGGTATAGTAGTCATCAAGCTGACGCTTCATTGTATAGTGAGGAGCAATCTGCGCGATGCTGTTCTTGATGACACGCACCCAGCGCTCGCTGTATCCGCGTTCGTTCTTGTCGTAGTAAAGCGGCAGGATTTCGTTCTCGAGGATGCCGTAGATGGTGGCGGCATCGAGTTGGTCCTGATAATCCTGATTGGCATAGGTGCGACGCTCTGTAAGAGCCCAGCCTGCACCCTCGCGATAACCCTCGTACCACCAACCGTCCTTGACGGAGAAGTTGATGACACCGTTCATGAGGGCCTTCTCGCCGCTAGTACCGGAAGCCTCCTGCGGACGGGTAGGTGTGTTGAGCCAAATGTCAACACCGGAGACGAGACGACGGGCAAGGTTCATGTCGTAGTTCTCGAGGAAGATGATCTTACCGAGGAACTCAGGACGACGGCTGATGTCGATGATACGCTTGATGAGTCCCTGACCAGCACCATCATGCGGATGGGCCTTGCCGGTGAAGATAAACTGTACGGGATACTTCTCGTTGTTGACAATCTTGGCCAGACGATCAAGGTCTGTAAACAGCAGATGTGCACGCTTGTAGGTAGCAAAGCGACGTCCGAAACCGATGAGCAGCGCGTTGGGATTTATCTTGTTCATGAGGCTGACGACACGACTGGGGTCGCCTTGATTCTTGAGCCAGCTGGCACGGAACTCCTCGCGGATGAAGTCAACGAGTTTCACCTTCAATCCCATGCGCGTCTTCCAGATCTCCTCGTCGGACACCTTATAGATAGCCTCCCAGATAGTCTGGTTGGACTGATCGTGCATGAAGTTCTTGTCGAAATATTTCTTGTACAGTGTACGCCATTCGGTAGCCACCCATGTGGGGAAGTGGACGCCGTTGGTAACATAGTTCACATGACTCTCCTCGGGGAAGTAGCCCTTCCAGATGCCGTTGAACATCACCTTCGACACATTGCCATGAATCAGGCTCACGCCATTGACCTCGGCACAAGTATTGCATGCAAAGGTAGACATGCAGAAACGCTCAGAAGCATCACCGGGGTTGGTGCGTCCCATATTCATGAGATCCGGCCAACTGATGCCCAACTGCTGTGCATAACCACTCATATACTTGCCGAAGAGTCCCTCATCGAAATAGTCGTGACCGGCAGGAACGGGGGTATGTACCGTGTAAAGACCGCTGGCGCGTACCAGTTCGATGGCCTGGTTGAACGAAAGGCCACTCTTCACGTAATCGCACAAACGGTAGAGGTTGCAGAGCGCAGCATGGCCCTCGTTGCAGTGGTAGACGTCCTTCGTGATGCCGAGTTGCTTGAGGGTGATCATACCGCCAATGCCGAGCAGGATTTCCTGTTTGAGACGGTTTTCCCAATCACCGCCATAGAGTTGATAGGTGATAGGACGGTCGAACTCGCTGTTGAGTTCGTTATCAGTGTCAAGCAGATAGAGGGGAACGCGTCCAACCTGTGCCTTCCAGACATAAGCATAGACGTGATAATTGATATAAGGAACCTTCACGACCATGGGCTGTCCTTCTGCATCGAGTACACGCTCCACGGGAAGTTGGTTGAAATTGCTGGGCTCGTAGGTGGCTATCTGCTGTCCGTCCATGGAAAGGCTCTGGGTGAAGTAGCCATAACGATAGAGGAAACCGACGGCGCACATGTCCACATTGCTGTCGGAGGCCTCCTTGAGGTAGTCGCCGGCAAGAACGCCCAGACCTCCGCTATAGATGCGCAGACAGGCATTCAGTCCATACTCCATGCAGAAATAAGCTACCGAAGGACGCGTCGTGTCGGGTTTCACGCTCATGTATTTGTGGAACTTTTCACACACGCTGCGGATGTTTGCCAAGGTGTCTTCATCATTGGCAAGCAACTGCATCTTTTCATAGTTCAGGCGCTCAAGCATGAGTACGGGGTTCTTGCCGCACTCCTTCCACAGATCTTCGTCGAAACTCTTGAAAAGGTCGCGAGCTTCGGGATTCCATGCCCACCAAAGGTTATGAGCCAATTCATTAAGACACTTCAATTCCTCGGGAAGACGGGACTTGACATTGATTTCTTTCCAATTGGGAATATTGGAGTTACTTGTTTGCAGTTTCATATACGTAGTTTGTCTTTATTCTGTTTAAGTCTTATTATTAATATAGGAGGGCACCTCCGGTTCACATTGGACAGAATCAAATGGCATCCGTACTGGCATGACAGGCATTCATTGCCCGACCATTCATCTCCGTCAACAGCAACCGCTTATTGCCAACCGTTATCTCTTGAACTGTCTGCGGAAAGACGGGGATTCGAACCCCGGAAACCCTTTAGGAGTTTACACGCTTTCCAGGCGTGCCTCTTCAGCCACTCGAGCATCTATCCAAATCACTTCCGCAAGGCGATATCGTATGCCTTACGGTACTGTGCAATAAATGCACTCCACAAAGCCTTCTTCGCAATTGAAGAGGCGTTGGAGCGCATTTTCTTCACCTTCTCGGGAGAGGAGACGGCGAACTCGCGTATGCACGCCACGAGTTTTTCGGAAGCCTCATCAAAGTTGCTGTCCGTACGATGGATGACCTGTATGCCGGAACAGTCATCAGCCTTTGTCCGTCCCATACCTTCGCGCATCTGTGCCACCCACAAGCCAAATCCAGCCAGGTCGGTGGTAATGGTGGGCACATGGAAAGCAGCACTCTCCAGAGGAGTGTAACCCCAAGGCTCATAATACGAAGGATATACGCCAAGGTCGTTGCCTATGATGAGGTCGTAATAGTTCAAGTTGAACATGCCGTCATTGCCATCAAGATAGGAAGGGACGTAGATGATGTTGACACTACCGAGAACTACCGGCAATGCCTGCCATGAAGGCACGTTGATGAAGGCAACAATCTCGCGACCTGCTCCCCCATTCTCGCCCAAGCGATGCAAGGCATTCAGCAGCAAGTCGAAGCCCTTGTTGCGCATCTCAAAGCGTCCACCCGTTCCAAGAATGAGGGTGTCGTCGGTAAGCGTCTTTCCCAACAATTGCGAGGCCTTTTCAAGCATCACGCGACGAGCCTGACGTCGCCGGGCAGTAAAGGCCGGGCCCTTGGGCACGAAACCATCCTCAAAGCCGTTCATTAGCACAGCATCGGCCGGTTTTTCAAGCAGTTGGGCACATTCGCGGTTTGTGATTTCGCTCACCGTAGTGAAGCAGTCGGCGTGATGGGCAGCCTGCTTCTCGACAGAATGCTTGGACTGCATGTTCAGTTCGCATGCCATCTGGTCGCCATTGTAGCCCTTCATGTAGTCGTAGAGCGGCTTTCCATTGCTGGCAATGCTGCGTCCGATAGATGTGGCATGGGTGGTGAAGACGGTAGCGATATCGGGCACATAGTGTCCCAGGAACAGCATGCCCATGGCTGTCATCCACTCGTGAGCCTGATAGATGACCTTGGGCTGCGGACCGACAGTTTCTTTGAGGATCTCATACTGGTAGAAATCCCCTGCCACCATGGCAGCTGCGCACGAAAACATCGAGGCTTCGTCGTAATCGCCATAGGCATGCAGCGAATCCACTCCGAACAGTTCCCACGCACGACCAAATATCTGGTTCTTCAACGGGAATAAGGGCTTGAAATCCACAAGCAAGGCAACAGGACAGCCAGGGATGTTCCAACGGCCGGCACGCACAGTAAGGCCAGTCTCAGCAGCAATCTCTGCAAAGTGGGCAATCCAGTCGGCATAGAGGGACGTATCGGGAATGAAAAGAGGGTTCTCCTCACATTTCCAGAAATCCGGTCCAATAAAAATGAGATTGGAGCAAACGGTCTCGCAGAGTGTCTTTGCATGTGTGGAGAGAACGGTATAGATGCCGCCCACCTTATTGCAGACTTCCCAACTGGATTCGATAATCCAATCTGGTGTAATGAGACTGTTGTTATCCTTTTTCATTTGCGGCTGCAAAGGTACACTTTTCTATTCAATTATGGAAAGAAAACAAGAAAAATATCACCGAAAGTTGCTGTTGTATGATTTTTATCCGTACCTTTACCCTGTCGTTTCACGATTTCGATGTTTCTGTTTTCGCAGCACATGAACAAGCGAAATCACAGGTATGACATCCTTTGCAAACAACCATTTGCATTACAACAACTTAAACAAGAAAAATCAAGTACTATCGCTGCGAACAACGACCGTTTATGAAAAGGACACTTACCACTCTCTTTAGTCTATTGGCACTGGGCTGCGGTTTCGCCCAAAATCCCGTTATCAGTGCTGTCTATACACCCGACCCAGCTCCCTACGTGCATGGCGACAAGGTATATCTCTTCACGGACCACGACGAAGACGATGCCACCTACTTCCTGATGAAGGATTGGCTTGTCTTTTCTTCCGAAGACATGGTCAATTGGCAATATCTCGGGGCTCAGGTCTCGACAGCGACTTTCGAGTGGGCAAAGCAAGGCGACCGCGCCTGGGCAGCCCAAGCCGTTGAGTACAAGGGCAAATGGTACTGGTATCTCTGCTGCAACACCAAGGACGGCAAGGACGCCCTAGCCGTAGCAGTAGCTGACCGGCCGGAAGGTCCCTGGATAGATGCCATAGGAGGTCCCCTCGCCATCGGATTCGGATTCATCGATCCGACGGTTTTCATTGACGATGACGAGACGCCCTACCTCTTCTGGGGCAACAAGGGATTCTGGTACGGCGAACTGAACGAGGATATGATATCGTTCAAGGATGGATACGAGCAGGTGCCCGGCTATACCGATCCATCGGCCTTCGGCGACCTGCAGTCAAAGATGGACTGGTCCATCGGCAAGAACCGCGACATGACGCAGTATGAGGAAGGGCCGTGGGTGTCCAAGCGGGGTGGCATCTACTATGTCGTCTACCCGGCAGGAGGCGTGCCTGAATACATGGCCTACTCAACAGCGCCCACCATTAACGGTCCTTGGACATTCAAGGGAAGAATCATGGACGAAGCCGAAAACAGTTTCACCATTCATGGCGGCAACATCACCTTCAAGGGGCACGACTACATGTTCTACCACAATGGTCTCCTCCCAAATGGTGGAGGTTTCAGACGTTCGACGGCCATTGAAGAGTTCACCTTCAACGAAGATGGCACCATCCCCTTCATCCCCTTCACCAAGCGAGGCGTGAGCCCTGTGGGGACTTTGAATCCCTACCAACGGGTGGAGGCGGAGACCATGCAGTCAAGTTGGGGCGTCAGGTTTGATCGAAATGCCGGCAGCAAGCATTATGTTACCTCCATCCACAACGGCGACTGGATACATCTGCGTAATGTCGACTTCGGGGACGCTGCTCCGAAAGTGCTGGGGGCCAATGTGTGGAACGTGAAGAACGAGGGAGTCATCGAATTCTACAAAGACGCTATGGGCGACAGGCCATTTGCGCGGGTAAAGGTGGACAAGGAGCACATCTGGTACACCGTCCCCGTGCAACGAGGCCCCACCGGCATTCATGACATTTATGTGCTGTTCCGAGGAGGCGATGAGGAGCTCTTCAACTTCGATTGGTGGAGACTCTACCCAGAAGAGGACTTGGCACCGCAGGAAAAGGAAGTGCTGGAGGAATCGATATCCAGCCTCGAGATTGCCAACAACTTCCAGAACAGGACGCAATAACAAGATAAGCCAAAACAGTTCAAGGAACGAGACAATCCGCACAAAAAAAACGAAGAGCCTCACCATCCGTGAGGCTCTTCGTTTTGTGATGAGGAGTTGCTTAAAGAGCAGCAGCCTGTCCCATGAGGAACACACCTGCCAGAGCAACGATAGCATAAAGCTCGGGGAATACAGCAAGAATAAGGGTCTTGCTGAATACATCATGACCCTGAGCAATACCAGCGATACCGTTGGCACAAACCTGACCCTGACGGATTGCAGAGAAGAGACCTACGAGACCAAGGGCGATACCACCACCGAGGACGGTAGCAGCCTGGAAGGTAGTGATCTCGGGAGTGAGCAGACCGCTCATGTTGGCGAAGATGAAGTAACCAGCGAAGCCGTACAGGCCCTGTGTACCGGGAAGTGCGGTGAGCACGATGAAGTTACCGAACTTGTTGACCTTCTTGAGGGCGCCTACAGCAGCATTACCAGTGATGGTTACGCCAAAAGCACTGCCAATACCGGAAAGACCAATCATCAGGGCTACGCCCAGATAAGCTAAAACTAAATTGAGTGTCATAATTGAAATGAATTATTGATTGTTAATGATTTTTTGTTGAATAAAGGGGCATCAGCATTCTGCCTTTGCACGTCCAAAGGGTTTATATTCTTCACCGCCACCGGTATAACCAGCATTCTTGAAGAACTCCACAAAGGTGAGTCGCATAGGATGTACCACGGCACCGAGGATGTTCATGAAGATGTTGAGGGCATGACCGGCACAGAAGATGAGCGCAGTGACCAGGAAGCCGATGACAGGCGTCTTTGGGCTCATGCCGACTGCCATGCTGTTGAACACGTTGGCGAGAATGCCGCCCGACAGTCCGAGAGCAAACAGACGAACATAGGACAGCACGTCACCCAACAGACCGGTTGCCATGTTGTAGGTATCCCACAAGGCCAGTCCCACGTTAAGCAACGGATTCTTGCCAGGACTCTGGAAGAATAGAATCCCCACGCCGCCAAGACAGAGCAGAGCGATGATGACAGGGTTGTTGAAGGGAACTTTGAGCAGCACGGCCACTATGATGGTGACCAGCAGCACAAACCAGCCGAGGGTACTCAACGCATATTTGAAGCCACACTGGATGGTGAGGTTGATGGCCTTCAGTACCATGCCGAAGAGAATCTGTACCACACCGATGCACAGAGAGACGGTAAACATCGTAGAGTTGTCGGTATATAGCAGGCTCTTCATCTTCTGCACGAACGGAATGTTGAGGTCGTAGAGGCTGAAGCCGAAGAACGAGCCCGAGAGCGTACCGCACAGGATGGTGCTCACACCGAACAGGACAACAAGCCATTTGGAGAAGTCGGGGTTGATGAGTTTGAACAGTTTGGTGAAGACCGGCAATGCCACAATCATCAGCAAGCCATAACCCATATCTCCCAGACAAAGTCCGAAGAACAGCATGAAGAATGGTGCAAAGAACAGCGTCAAATCCAACTCGTTGTACTGCGGAAGCATGTACAAACGGGTAAGCGGTTCAAACAGACGAGCGAACTTTCCATTGCTGAGTTGAATGGGAATCTCGTCTTCCGGAGTAGGCTCGTCAACCTCGTAAAATTCGCCACTGGCATCAAGGTCAGCGCGAATGGCATCGATGCTTTTGGCCGGAGCCCAACCTTGGAGGAGGATGAGTTTGTCGGCTGCTACCGGTTCGCCAGCCAGACGGACCCGGGCAAAGTCAATATGGTCGTCAAGTGCGCTCTGTGATGCCTTCAGGGCAGAAACATTCTCGGAAGCAAAGGCCGACAGACGTCCGTCAAAGCCATTCAGTTGTTCCTCAAGCGCTTCGATGCGATTCTCAATGTCGCTCAGCGAAGCCTCGGGCAGATGGCACTTCTCTGCATCAAGTTCAGGCTCGTTGCCGGGAGTCGTGACAGTGATGAAGTTCACTTTTTGCTTGTCCTGACTGATGATGACGGCATGGAAAGCACTCTTCCACTCCTCATCATAGGCACGCAACGGGCAGGTAAAGAAGTTCATCTCATAGCCAGCATCAGCCAAGCGTTTCACCGAGGCGGGTTGGAAATCGCCCCAAGGCGCCAACGACGCCTGATCCTTGCGAAGGGCAACCAGACGTTGTTCGACGTCGGTTTTCTCGTTCAGCAAAGCATCATAGGCATCGAGCAGGGTCGTTAACTCTTCTGCCCCCACGTTGTCCACCTTTGCAGTTTCGTTGCCGGCGAGTGGCTCCAACGCATTCAAGGCTGCATTGCAGCGGCCAAGCAATTGGACATCCTCCTGCAATGAAGCATCGGTGATCTGCCCTTGCTCCTTGGTCTGGATATGGATTACGCCCATATCATGAAGGCGCTGCAGGAACTCCTCATACTCCTTATAGAACACGAGGAAGGTGAGTTTTTTCATTTTCGTGATCATACCTCTTCCTCCTTTCCTTCTTCATTGTCGGCTTCGCGCTTTTCGAGAATGGTCTTCAGAATCTTCTGAGATGACTTGGAGAGGTTCTCCTCGTCTTCCATGAATCGCTTGATTTTGCGGATAGCATCGGCATAGCCGGGTATCTGCACCTTCTCAAAAAGGTTCACCTTCTGCGTCGTTTTCTTACGGGCATGCTCCAACAGGTCCAGTTTGGCCTGCATGAACTCGCATTCGATGGCATTGCGTGCCAGCCCTTGAAGAAGACCAATGCCATCGTAATACCACTTCGGACAGTCGAACAGACTGAAGGGCTTGACGTCGAAGTCCACATTGCCCAACACGGGCACACGGACACCGGCAATCTTCTTCACGTCAAGTTGCACGTCCTTCACGCTCACCAACGATGGATCGAATTCGTTCCACAGGGCGAACATGTACTCATAGGCCTGAATCTGCTGTTCCAGGTCAGCGAGTAGGGTCTGCACCTCGGACTTGCATCGCTTCACCTCCATGCGCAGGGCACTCTCCTTGTTCTTGATGATGGGGAGCGTGCGCTGGCGCACTTTGAGTTGCTTCTCAAGTTGCTGCAACGACGTCTTGTTATATTGGAATTTTATTGCCATGTATTCTTATTGTTAACGGTTCTTGTCTGCGGCTTTGGTAAATTGCCGTCAACGGTCACCGTTCACTCTTTACTGTCAACTGATGCTCTATCTCCAGAAAATCACTCGGCCGGCCAGAACTCATCGACGAGAGCCTTCTTGATGTTGACCTCTTCGGGCTTGAAGTACTGGCCGAGCAAGCCCCACGTTACGTCAAGCATCTCGGTAGTGTCGAGATTGACGTCAATGGCAAGAAGTTTATCGGAGTAGTCGCGGGCAAAGGCCAGTGTACGCTCGTCGTAGTCGGTAAGGTCGAAACCGTTCTCCATCTTGGTCTTGGCATTGGCAGCATCGGCGTAGAGACGCACGGCTGCGTTCATCACTTGCGGGTGGTCCTTACGTGTCTTCTTACCGCTGACGAGTTGTTTCAGACGAGACAGCGAACGGAACGGGTCGACGATGACCTTGCCGATGTCACTGTCGCGACGGAGGAACAACTGGCCCTCGGTGATGTAACCGGTATTGTCAGGCACGGCGTGGGTGATGTCGCCTCCCGACAGGGTGGTGACGGCGATAATGGTGATGGAGCCTCCGGCAGGGAACTGCACGGCCTTCTCGTAGATCTTGGCAAGGTCGCTGTAGAGCGAACCAGGCATGGAGTCCTTCGAAGGAATCTGGTCCATACGGTTGCTGACAATGGAAAGTGCATCAGCGTAACTCGTCATGTCGGTGAGCAGCACGAGCACCTTCTCGTTCCTATCCACAGCAAAGTATTCGGCAGCCGTCAGGGCCATGTCGGGAACCAGCAGACGCTCGACGGCAGGATCTTCTGTGGTGTTCACGAAGGAGATGATACGGTCGAGGGCACCAGCGTTGGAGAATACATTCTTAAAATAAAGATAGTCGTCGTTGGTCATACCCATGCCGCCCAGGATGATCTTGTCGGTCTGTGCACGCAGTGCCACATTGGCCATCACCTGGTTGAAGGGCTGGTCGGGGTCGGCGAAGAAAGGAATCTTCTGACCGGAAACCAAGGTATTGTTCAGGTCGATACCGGCAATACCGGTAGCGATGAGTTCTGAGGGCTGCTTGCGGCGAACGGGGTTCACGGAAGGACCACCGATTTCCACTACGCGTCCTTCAATCTGAGGGCCTCCGTCTATGGGGTTGCCATAGGCATTGAAGAAGCGTCCGGCCAACTGGTCGCCCACCTTCAGCGTGGGAGCCGTGCCCAGGAATACCACCTCGGCGTTGGTGGGAATACCACCCGTACCTTCGAACACCTGCAGGGTGACATCTTCACCCGAGATTTTAACCACCTGAGCAAGTTTGCCGTCGATGGTAGCCAGTTCGTCATAGCCCACGCCTGTGGCTTTCAGCGAACAGGTTGCCTTTGTGATCTGGCTGATCTTTGTATATATCTTTTGAAATGCGGTTGTTGCCATATTGGAAATGTTTTAAGAATCACTTTCTGCGGGTGGCCACGAGTTCAGCGAGTTCGTTGCAGCAGTTATTATAGTCTTCAGAATGGAACACACAGTAGTTCATCTGCTTGCAGATGTTGATAGCCTTCTTGAAGAAGTCCATGACCTCAAGGAAGTTGTCAAAGGCGAACTCAGTGTGGCAGATATCCATCACCTTGTTCACGATCTCCTCCTGACGCTCAAGCGGCGTGATGGCATCGATATCGTCGAAGGCATCCTGCTGGAGCACTACGAAGTCAATCAGTTCGCTCTTCCAGAATATCACGTGGTACTCTACGGGCACACCGTCGTCACCGAGGATGTTGATCTGCTCAGCGATTTCCTTGCCACGCAGCATGCGAGTCTTCATTTCGTTCACCTTGGCAATCCACTCACCGTTGATGCGCTTCTCGATATACTCCTCAAACTCGGGATATTCCAGATATTTCGAATAAGAGTCGATGGGGTTCACGGCGGGATAGCGTTTCTTGTCGGCACGCTCCTGCTCCAGGGCATAGAAGCAACGAGCGACCTTCTTGGTATTCTCCGTCACAGGTTCCTTCAAGTTACCGCCGGCAGGCGATACCGTACCGATGAAGGTGATGGAGCCCTTCTCGCCATTGTTCAGCGTCACCATACCGGCACGGCCATAGAAGTTGGCGATGATGGAACTGATATCCATAGGGAAGGCATCGGGACCAGGCAATTCCTCCATACGGTTGGACATCTCACGCAGAGCCTGTGCCCAACGGCTGGTAGAGTCGGCCATCAGCATGACGCGCAGACCCATGGCTCGGTAATACTCTGCCATGGTCATGGCTGTGTAAACCGAAGCCTCGCGGGCAGCCACAGGCATGTTCGATGTATTGGCGATGATGATGGTTCGTTCCATAAGTTTGCGTCCGGTGTGGGCATCCACCAGTTCGGGGAACTCGGTGAAGATCTCCACGACCTCGTTGGCACGTTCACCGCAGGCAGCCATGATCACGATGTCGGCAGCAGCCTGTTTGGAGATGGCATGCTGGAGCACAGTCTTACCCGTTCCGAAGGGACCTGGGATGAAGCCCGTGCCACCTTCGACGATAGGATTGAACGTATCAATGGTGCGGACGCCCGTCTCGAGCAACTTGTAAGGACGGACCTTCTCGACATAACCGGTGAGAGGTAACTTCACGGGCCAATGCTGTACCATGTCCACCTCCACGTCATTGCCGTGATCGTCAGTGAGCACTGCAATGGTGGTGTGAATGGTGTAGTCACCTTCGGCCACGATGGACTTCACGGTGCTGATGCCCTTCTGGCGGAAGGGAGCCATCATCTTCAAGGGCTGGAAGTTCTCAACCACCTCGCCCAGCCAATCGCCGGCTTTCACCTTGTCGCCCACCTTCACAATGGGTTTGAAATGCCACAGTTTCTCCTCATCGAGGGGCTGTGTGTACTGACCGCGACGGAGGAACACGCCGTCCATCTTGTCGAGATCGTTCTGCAGACCATCGTAGTTCTTCGACAGCATGCCCGGGCCCAGTTGAACCTCGAGCATGTGACCGGTAAACTCAGCCTCGGCACCAACCTTCAGGCCACGGGTGCTCTCAAACACCTGGACGTACACGTTGCTGCCTACCACTTTGATAACCTCGGCCATGAGGCGGACTCCGTCAAGCAGAATGTAGCAGATTTCATTCTGGGCTACAGGGCCATCGACGGTGAGCGTTACCATGTTGGCAATTACGCCACTTACTTTTCCTTTTGTCATCTTTCGATATATGGTTTTGTTGTTTCTTTTACTTGGTTTTGAATTCGGCAGGAACTTCCACCTCTTTCATCTGGGCAATCATCGAGCGGAGCATCTCATTGCCTATGGTGGCATCGAGTTTCATCCAACGCTCAACGATCTGGTTCTTTACCAGGAAACCGAACAGTTTTTCGATGCCGAAGTAGTCGAAGAACGACTCCTCGTCGAGCCAGTTCCAACGCAGCGCATCGATCTTGTGTTCGCGCTCCACCAGATTGGTTGTCTCGGCAATATGCTGAATCTCCTCCATGCGGTCAAACGAGCCGGCCAGACCGAAGTCGCGGCTGCTGTTAGTACGCAGTGCTTCGGCCACCTCGCCCTCGCCCACCACAGCCTGTGCCACAGAGAGGCGATACTTACGGGCCATCATAGCGGCAAGGATATTGTTCAGATCCAGGTTGAAGGTGAACCAACGGCTCACGAAAGCATTGTCTACACCCGCTGCATAGCGGTAGTAATGTGAAGCCAGAAGGTCTACGGCCATCGTCTGTGTTCCCTCCTCGGCATCCAGGTCATGCACGAAGTCGCGGAAGTAGACCGGATACTCACCGCTCCACTTCTCATCCTCGCGGGCCATGCGAACAGCCTCACGCAGTTCGTCGGCTGTATAGAGGCCTTCGACATCCAGGACAGCCTCCTTGTCTGCCAGCAATGCCAGCAGATTACGGTTATCCTGTTCCAGGCTAAGAAGGTCCACCATCTTCCGGTCCTCTGCCGACAACTGCGGATAATATTCCGAGCGGAACAGCTCCAGCGAGCAGACCGTCTTCGTATCGTCCATGCTGATGTCAGGCAGGCCGGCGATCAGGTAATAGTAATTGCGACTCATCGTTTCGATCAGGCGAACAGCATTTCGACAAGTTGCGGACGAAGGAATGATTTGAAGAAGTTCTCAAACTCCTCCTCGCCGAAGTTCATCTTGAACGAACCATCCTTGGGTTCGATGGTGAAGAGAGTCTTCTGACCGTTGACCTCGTTGATGGTCACGCCCTTGCTGAGCAGGTCGACAGCACTCTTGGCGAAACAAGCCTTCAGGTTCTCGGCATCGGCTGTGCTGATGACAGCACCCTTCTCACCGAACTGCTGTGCCATAGCCACGATGAACTGGCCCATGACATCCTTGTCGGAAGTTACTTTCTTGACAGATTCCTTAACCACGCTATCGGTGATGAGGGTGGCGATTTCGGATTTCAGGGCGCTCATGGCCTGTCCGGCAAAGAGCTTGAGTTCCGAGCGGGTGTTGGCGTTCAGTTCGTCGGCAGCCTTCTGGGCAGCAGCCTTGGAAGCCTCAGCCTCCTTGCGGGCATTGGCAACGATGGTTTCGGCCTCTGCCTTTGCCTTGGCAACGATGCTGGCGGCCTCTGCCTGACCTTTCTCTACTCCGTCGCGGAACATCTTTTCCGTCAACTCCTGAATGTTCTTTTCCATTGATTTATAGCGATTTAATGATACTTCGTGCAAATTTTGCTGCAAAGGTACAAAAAATTTTCCATTTCCGCCACTCTTTTCAACTATTTTTCGTCCCAATCTCAACTTTGATTTTTCGGGCAAATGGAAGGGGAAACGGGCCTATCAGAAGTGGGTGCTGAGGGCTTACGAAAAGGCTATCATCGTATTACGTGCTTTTATAGGTGCAAGAAATGGATTATTGGAAAAAAGCAGACAAAAACAGTCTGGGGGTTATAATATGGAACAGCCTTTTCTCAACGAATATCCGTCCATTTGTTTTATCTCACAGCCTCGTCAATGCAATGGAATGCAAAAGAATGAAAGATGTACGAAATACGAAAGAAAGATGAAAGAAAGATGTACGAAAGATGTACGAAAGACGCATTAAGTTCCGCAAGAATTCTCCTTTCCATTTTCTTTTTTGAACTCTGAAACGGATTTTTCGATGCGATGAAATTCAAACTCGATGCTTTGAAATTGAAACTCAATGCTTTGAAAATTTCGTTTTCAAGTTCTTTTTTCTTTTTACATCGTATTTTTTTCTTGGTATTTGCCTGTAATTCCCATTTTGGCGCATTGCTCTATGAAAAAGCACCCGCTTTTTTGTTTCTCTATCAGAGAATCGAGTGATTGACGGAAGTTGAAACGCAATTCCCCTTCCCCACTCTTCACCATAAAAAAAGAGCCCGCTGGTCAGCAGGCTCTGGTGTATGAGGGGAGAAGTGTCAGACTTTCTTGGTGGTGGACTTGGCTGTCTTCTTCGATGCGGTATCTGCCGTCTTCTTCGCAGTCGGCTTGGTTGGTGACGTTGTCGTTGACTTCTTCGCTGCAGGCTTGGCTCCCTTCTTGCCTTCTGCCTTGGCAGTCTTCTTGGCGGCAGTCTTGGTAGTCTTCTTGGCAACAGCGGCTTCGACGACTTCTGCTTCGGCATGGCGCATCTTCTCAAGGGCGTGATGGAGGGCTGCAATCTCTTGGTCTTGGTTCTTGATGGTCGTGAGCAGGGCATTGAGTTCCTCATTCTCGATTTCTGACGGATAGAGGTTGCCCACACGGCTGATGAAATCACCCAGGATGTTCATGTAATTGGTGAAGGCATCATATGGACCGTCATAGATGCTACGGTACATGCTGACATGGTTCTGCTTGGTGGTCATGTAGCGGAAGTTGTTGGATGCCTGCAGGTAGTCCCAATCCTGTTTGAGGCGTGCATCAACACCGATCATCACGCGTTCGGCCACGCTGTAGAGTTTGTCAAAGGCTTCGCGTTGCATAATATTGCCGAGCCAGCAACTGCAGTCGCGTTCCTCGTCAATCCAACTCATGGGATAAGGCACCTCAACCTGCCCGACGGGCTTTAGGTTCTTGACGACCTCGGTGGGCGTGGAGAAGGTGATGCCCTTTTCACGAGCCGAAGCGGGAAGAGCCTTGAAGAACTCGAGGATATTGCTGCTGAGGGGCTGGAAAATGCCGAGGGCAGAAAGTTCCATGAAGATGTTGAACAATTGTTCCTCTTCCGGTGCTTGGTCGATCCAGTCAATGTAAGTGTCGGCCATAAGGGGATATGATTCCCAGGTGGGATTGGAGAAACGAAGGCTGATGTCGTCGCTGAGTTTGAAGTCGCGGAGCAGGACCTTCAATCCAGGATGGGCATTGGCATGATAGAGGTAATGGGGACTGCGCCAACCAAGCACATGCTTGGCACCTTCGGTGAGGACGCCCTTGAAGCCCATGGCAGCAATCTGGTTGCCTATCTCGTCGTCATAGATGAGAGAACTGTTGCGGAACACCTTCGGGGTATGACCGAACATCTCCTTGACCTTGCGGACCATGCGTTCCACGTCATAGCGGAAGAACTCCTCGTTGGCAAGCGACGAGAGGCCATGGCTGTAGGGTTCGGCAAGAAATTCCACACAACCGGTCTTGTTGAGTTCCTTCAGAAGGTCGATGACCTGTGGAGCATAGATCTCGAGCAGTTCGAGTCCTACGCCACTGAGGGCAAAGGCAACCTTGAAATAGCCGTCGCTTTCGCGAACCATTTCGAGGAGCGTCTGCAGGGCAGGCACATACGAACGGGTTGCGAGGTCTTGGATGAAGGTCTCGTTGGCATAGTCATCGTAGTAGTAATGGTCGGTGCCGATATCGAAGAAACGGTAGCGACGCAGTTGGAACGGCTGGTGTAACTCGAAATACAAGCAAATGGTTTTCATATCGATAGAGTTGAGTTTTTACATGTTATCTTTTGCCGAGGACAAGGTCATACTTCTCGCGAATGCGATAGCCGACCTTTTCCCAGGTGATGCTGTCGACCTCCTTCTTGCCCTCGACCTTGAGATATTCGTAGAGGGCGGGATTGGAGCAGATGGAATAGATGGCATCGGCCATGGCGTGGATGTCCCAATAGTCCACCTTGATGCATTTTTCAAGGATTTCGGCGCATCCGCTCTGCTTGCTGATGATGGTGGGGCAGTTACACTGCATGGCTTCGAGGGGGCTGATGCCGAAGGGCTCGGAGACAGAAGGCATGACATAGACGTCGCTGTTCTTCAAGCACTCGTAGACCTGACGTCCACGCATGAAGCCTGGGAAGTGGAAACGGTCGGCGATGCCACGTTCGGCAGCCAGACGGATCATGGCGTTCATCATGTCGCCCGAACCTGCCATGCAGAAACGGATGTTACGTGTGCGCTGGAGGACAAGTGCGGCAGCCTCGACAAAGTATTCGGGACCCTTCTGCATGGTGATGCGTCCGAGGAAGGTGACTGTTTTCTCCTTGCCACGCGGCTGAGGCACGATGGCCTCGTACTCGGCATCGAGAGGCTCGACGGCATTGTGCATGGTGCAGACCTTGGCGGGGTCTTGGAAGTATTTGGTGATGACGGTCTGACGGGTGAGTTCGCTGACACACATTATGTAGTCGGCATTGTCCATACCGTTCTTTTCGATGGCATACACGGTGGGGTTCACATTGCCACGACTGCGGTCAAAATCGGTAGCATGGACATGTATCACGAGGGGCTTTCCACTGATCTGCTTGGCGTGGATGCCCGCCGGATAAGTGAGCCAGTCATGGCTGTGGATGATGTCGAACTGCTCTTTGCGTGCCACCACGCCGGCTACGATACTATAGTTGTTGATTTCCTCCTGCAGATTGTCGGGATAGCGTCCGGAGAACTCAAGGCAGCCAAGGTCATTGGTGTGCATGTAGTTGAAATCGGCATAGATATGGTCACGGAAGTCAAAGTAGTCCTGCGGGTTCATGTAACTGCCCACACGGCTCTGCACATAGTCCCAGTTGACGTCACGCCAGCAGATGGGCACGCTGTTCATGCCCACGATGCGCAGGAAACTCTGGTCTTCGTCACCCCAGGGACGCGGCATGCAGAAGACGATGTCCATGTCGCCCTGACAAGCCATGCCCTTGGTGAGGCCGTAACTGGCCGTGCCCAGTCCGCCACTGATATGAGGAGGGAACTCCCATCCGAACATTAGCACTTTCATGTTTGTCGTATTCTAACAGGCAATGGAGACCATTGCCGACGGTTGCTTATTGATTGTCGTATTGTTTCAAAAGGTCAAGGGTGCGAAGGATTTCGGCGACGTTCATAGCGAAGGCCACAGCACCACGTCCACGGAAGGGCGGATTACCGTCGAACAGTTCACCGATAGTACCTATACACTGGGTCAGCATCACGTCTTCGAAACCAATCATCTGACGTCCGACGAAACTGACTCCACTGCGCTTGTAGGTCTTCAAGTAGGCCTCCATGTAGAAACCTTCAAGCCAGGGCCATGCCGTTCCCTGATGGTAGGCATAGTCGCGCTGCGACTGCACGCCTTGATAGATGGGATTGTAGCCGATGCTCTTCGGGCTGAGTGAACGCAAGCCTCGGGGAGTGAGCAGTTCACGAGTGACGAGGTCGAGCACGCTCTTGCGCTGCGCCGATGTGAGCGGCGTATAGTCAAGGGCGGCAGCAAATATCATGTTCGGACGGACGCTCCAATCGGGAGTGTTGCCATCGACATAATCATAGAGGTATCCATATTCATTAAGGAATACGCGCGTAAAGGAACTCCCACATTTGATTGCCAGATGCTCCAACCTTTCTGCCATGGCTTTGTCGCCGGCCTCACGATAGGCTGAAGCGACGAACTTCAGAGCATTGAACCAAAGGGTGTTGAATTCCACCACGTAACCAGTGCGAGGCACGACAGGATGTCCGCCGGCTGTACTGTTCATCCAGGTCACAGCCTTCTCCTTGCCGTTCGTCCATACAAGTCCGTTCTCATGAACGAAAAGGTTGGGATGATGGCTTTGACAGAGGAAATCCATGATGTCACACAGCAACGTTCCATAGCGCTGCCAGCACTCAGCCAGCGACGTCTTCTTGGCATATTGCTGCAACGTCCATACTGCCCACAAGAGCACATCGGGCTGTTCCATCTCATAGATGCGGCAAGCCGAGGGACGCCCATGGATGAAGTCCTCGATTGCCTCTGAGGCAGTGGCCATAACAGCATGGAACTCGTCCATCTCGCCGGTAGCAAGCGTGAGGCCCGGAAGTGCGATGAAAGTGTCGCGGGCACGGCTCTTGAACCACGGATAGCCAGCCAGCACATAATGACGGTCGCCCTGTACATTGTAGAACTGGTGACCGGCAATCACAAGACTGTTGTAGAATGTATCGCGGGGAGGACGGATGTCATATTCATGTTGGAACATCTGGCGGAGGTGTCCGGAATGGACTTCGCTGATGCCACCCGAAAAGACCACCACATCACCCTTTTTCATCTGCAGTTCAAAGTAACCGGGCACGTAAAGGTCCTCGTTGAACTCATAGCCACGTTCCTGCTCCTTGGGATACTCCATGCCGCGATACCAGTCGGGACGATAGATGAAGTCATTCTTGTGATTGAGTTGCATGAAGAGTTCGGGGTAGCCAGGATACATGCAAGTACGGATGCCGTTGTCTACAGGTTGATAACTCTTGTCGGCCTGCCAGTTCTCGTGGGTGTACTGACGCACGCTACGGAAGGCCAGGAAAGGACGCAGACGCAGGGTGATGGGCGAGGTGGCGTCGACGAGGGTGTAGCGGATGAGGATGCGGTTCTCATGGTGGACGAAAGCCTTCTCCTTCTTGAGGAAGACGCCTCCCACGCGGTAGAGGGTGGTGGGAATGCGTTCCCAGGTGAACTCGCGGATGTACTTGTGTCCTTGGGGGGAGAAGTTGTTGCCCTGATACTTGTGAAGGCCGAGGTTGAACTCAGCACCATGCTGCACCACTGTTTCGTCGAGCGAACTGAGTAGCACATGGTTCTCATCGTCCATCCCAGGAATGGGGATGACGAGCAGACCATGATACTTGCGGGTGTTGCAATCCACAATGGACGAACAGTGATAAGCGCCCGAACGGTTCGTGCGCAATATCTCGCGGGGAAGCGATTCCTCCAGGTTGATCATCAACGGTTTTTCGAATCTCAGATATCCCATAGACCAGTCAGATTATGTTGTTTGACATGCTATTCGTTAAGGTATATTTTCTCTCAAACTGCAAAAATACTGAAGTTCCCCGAAATCAACAAGAAAAGTGCCATTTTTTTCCGAAGAATACAAAAACAATTTTTATTCCGTATTTCGCCAATGAAGACAAAAAACGTTTTAAACGAAGGAAAAACTCGACAGGCATTGTGCGATTCGAAAAAAAGTGTGTATCTTTGCAGCCGAATAGTTTTAAGGATATACAACCGTTATGTTTAGAATTGTCACAAAAGAGCAATTTTCCGAGAAAGTTTTTAAGTTTGAAGTAGAAGCCCCACGCATTGCCGCGAGCCGGCGAGCCGGACATTTCGTCATAGTACGCACACACCCAAAAGGTGAACGCATGCCCCTCACCATTGCTGCCAGCGACCCCAAACGCGGCACCATCACCTTGGTGGTTCAGAAGGTGGGAGTTTCTAGCACTCGTCTCTGTGACATGATAGCGGGTGACGAACTGTGCGACGTGGTAGGCCCCCTCGGCCAGGCTACACACATCGAGAACTTCGGCACAGTGGTCTGCGCCGGTGGTGGCGTCGGCATTGCTCCGATGCTGCCCATCATACAGGCCCTGAAGGCTGCCGGCAACCGCGTCATCAGCGTGCTGGCCGGACGAAGCAAAGAACTCATCATCCTAGAGGACGAGATACGCAAGAGTTCAGACGATGTAATCATCATGACCGACGATGGCAGTTACGGCAACAAGGGAGTGGTGACCGTCGGCATTGAGAGCGTCATACAGCGCGAGAAGGTTGATAAGTGCTTTGCTATCGGTCCTACCATCATGATGAAGTTCTGTTGCCTTCTCACACAGAAATATGATATCCCCACCGACGTATCACTCAACACCATCATGGTAGACGGCACCGGCATGTGCGGTGCCTGCCGCGTCACCGTAGGCGGCAAGACGAAGTTCGTCTGCGTGGACGGCCCCGAATTCGACGGTCATCAAGTCGATTGGGACGGTATGATGAAGCGCATGGGCTCATTCAAGGAAGTAGAGATGGAAGAGTATCAGAAATACTTGAACGGAGAACTGAATACGGAAGAGGGAGAATGCCAGACGAAAGATGGAAAGAAGATGGAGGACGGAACCGTCGGCACTGTCAATGCCGGCACAACACATGCTCCGCTTGCCGAGCTCCTCGACCGCAAGGCCCCTTGGCGCGAGGAACTGCGCAAGAGCATGAAACCCAAGGAACGCACTGCCATTGAGCGTTGCCCGATGAACGAACTGGACCCCGTCTACCGCGCCACCACCCGCACCGAGGAGGTGAACACGGGCTACACGGCCGAACAAGCCATCACCGAAGCACGCCGCTGCCTCGACTGCGCGAACCCCTCCTGCATGGAAGGATGTCCCGTAGCCATTGAGATACCTTCGTTCATCAAGAATGTCGAACGTGGTGCTTTCCTCGAAGCAGCCCGCGTTCTGAAACACACCTCTGCCCTACCTGCCGTGTGCGGCCGCGTATGTCCGCAGGAGAAACAGTGTGAAAGCCGTTGCATCCACCTTAAGATGGGCGAACCTGCCGTTGCGATCGGCAACCTCGAGCGTTTCGTTGCCGACTACGAACGTGAGAGCGGCAACATTGCCCTGCCCGAGAAGAAGCCTGCCAACGGCATCAAAGTGGCCGTGGTCGGCAGCGGTCCTGCCGGATTGTCTTTTGCCGGCGACATGGCCAAGTTGGGTTATGACATCACTGTCTTCGAAGCACTTCACGAGATTGGCGGCGTGCTGAAATACGGAATACCCGAATTTCGTCTGCCAAACAGAATTGTTGACGTTGAAATTGCAGGGTTGGAAAAGATGGGTGTGAAATTCATCAATGACTGCATCATCGGCAAGACCATCAGCGTGAGCGAACTCGAAGACGAAGGGTTCAAGGGCATCTTCATCGCCACCGGTGCTGGTCTTCCCAACTTCATGAACATCCCTGGCGAAAACAGCGTGGGCGTAATGTCGAGCAACGAGTACCTCACCCGTGTAAACCTGATGGATGCCTCAAATCCCGACACTGACACCCCCATCAACCCTGCCCGCAACGTGATTGTAGTGGGTGGCGGCAACACTGCCATGGACAGTTGCCGTACAGCCAAGCGGTTGGGTGCTGAGCGCGTTACCATCGTCTACCGACGCAGTGAGGCAGAGATGCCTGCCCGCCTCGAGGAAGTGAAGCACGCCAAGGAGGAAGGCATCGAATTCCTCACCCTCCACAACCCCATCCAATACATTGACGACGAGAAAGGACGCGTACAGAAGGTTGTCCTCCAGAAGATGGAATTGGGTGAGCCTGATGCCAGCGGACGTCGCAGCCCCGTGCCTATGGCGAATACCGACGGCACCCCCATGACGATGGAACTTGACGTCGATCTCGCCATCGTAGCAGTAGGTGTCAGCCCCAATCCCATCGTACCTAAGAGTGTCAAGGGATTGGAACTGGGACGTAAGAACACTATTGCGGTGAATGATCAGATGCAGTCGAACATCCCCACCATCTTCGCTGGAGGTGACATCGTGCGCGGTGGCGCCACTGTAATCCTCGCCATGGGCGACGGACGACGTGCCGCTGCCTCCATGAATGAGATGCTGCAGAAAGCCTGATACAGTCAAAAGCCTCATATTAGACATCGGGGGGGGAGTGACGTGGTCATTCCCCCCGATGTTATTCACATGTAACGTTGACGGTTACAGTTTCTCCTGCTTCAATTTCTCCACATACTCATCAATACGACGGAGTTGTGCGGGGATATCAATCTTCTGCGGGCACTCTTGTACACAGGTGCGGCAACCTATGCAGTGGTCAGCCTGACGGAGTGCAGGCACAGCCTTGTCATACTCGTTGAGGAACGAGCGGCGCAGTTTCTTGTACTCTGCATTACCACTGTCGGTAGGGAGTGTCTGCTCGGTGATGCGCTTGTTGAAGTAGGTCAGCACAGCGGGGATGTCAATGCCATAGGGACAGGGCATGCAGTACTTACAGTCGTTGCATGGGATGAGGGGATACTTCTGGATAAGTTCGGCCGTCTCGAAGAGGAAGCGGTTTTCTTCTTCAGTCAGTGGACGAAGCGGCGAATAGGTATCGAGGTTGTCCTGAAGATGCTCCATGTAGGTCATGCCACTGAGTACGGTGAGAACGCCCTCGGGCGTACCAGCGAAGCGGAAGGCCCACGAAGCCACACTATGATCTGGATCACGTCCCTTCAAACGCGCCACGATATTGTCGGGCACTTTGGAGAGGCGGCCACCAAGCAGGGGTTCCATGATTACTGCAGGGATACCACGTTTGGCCAATTCATCGTACTGGTATTCGGCAGGACAGCCTGCGAGTTTCCAATCAATGTAATTCAACTGAATCTGGCAGAAGTCCCAATGATACTGATCGTGCTTGGCCATAAGTTGGTCAAAGCCCTCCTTGGATCCGTGGAACGAGAAGCCAAGGTTGCGGATGCGTCCAGCACGACGTTCTTCCATCAGGTAGTCCATCATGCCATTGTCCACGAAACGACGATTGAAGCCATCGCCGCCATCGCTCAACGAGTGCAGTAAGTAGTAGTCGAGGTAGTCGGTCTGCAGTTCACTCATCGAGTGGTGATACATCTCAATGGCGGCCTCACGGCTCGGATCGCCGAAGTTGCTCAGTTTAGTGGCAATGAAGTAGGTGTTGCGGGGATGACGAGCAAGAGCAATGCCGGTGACCTTCTCGTTCTGGCCTTGGCAATAGACTGGAGCACAATCAAAATAGTTCACGCCATGTTCGAGGGCGTAGTCCACAAGGGCGTTGATGCCCTCTTGGTCGAGGATTTCTTGACCATTCTCGTCTTTCTTCTTGGGCCAACGCATGGTACCATAGCCTAGAATGGACACGTCGTCGCCACTATTGGGATTGTGACGCATGGTCATCGTGCCGGGTTCGGCAGTAGGATTGGCAAGCGTGGACTTCTGGGCGTTCTCGTTTCCACAGGCAGCGAGCGCCGAGGTGGCAGCCGCGGCTGCCGATATCTTAAGGAATTCTCTTCTGTCCATGATGTTCTATCAGATAGTTTTGTGTACTTGATGTCCCTCCACATAAATGGCACTGAAGGGGCGTGCGGGGCAGAGGTTCTCGCAAGCGCCACAGCCGATGCAGCGTTCTTCGTTAACAACGGGAATCTGCAGACGATAGGGATTCCCCCTACGATCCTTGAACTCCGAGAAGCCATCTGTGTCAACCATCTGGATGGCTCCAGAAGGACAGTGACGGGCACAATTGCCGCAAGTGACGCTATCAGTGAGCACCACGCAGTTGTCACGTACCCACACGGCATGACCTATCTGAGTTGATGATTTCTCCTCGACCGTGATAGGTTTAATGGCACCAGCCGGACAGACATCAGAGCAGACCGTACACTCAGGACGACAGTAGCCCTTCTCGTACGACGACTCGGGCTGCATGAAGTGCTGCAGGTCTGTAGACGGACGGAGCACATGCTGCGGACAGTTGTCCACACACAGTTGGCAAGCCGTGCAATGCTGATACATGTTGCGAGCGCTCTCTGAGCCTGGAGGTGTGATACGGGTCTGACGGGCAGGCACCTTCTTGTCGAGAATCGTGGCCAAGCCGCCATCGACCTTCATCTCCTGGGCTTTGACAGCAGCCGTTCCGACAGCAATTACAGCACCTGTGATGAAGGCACGACGTCCAGTATCAGCAGTCGTATTGGTCTGCGCTGGGATTTCGGTTTTGGCAGCCGAAACGTTCTTGGGAAGGGCAATCTGGTAGCGGATGGCACCTTGACGGCAGTTGTCCAAACAATCCATGCATACCACACAACGGCTGTAGTCGATGGCATGGTTTTCAGGATCGATGCATGAACACTTGCAGTTGCGTGCGCACTTCTTACAGCCGTTACACTTGGTGGTGTCAATGACCGGTTTGAAGAGTGAAAAACGCGACAAAAGTCCAAGAATGGTTCCGACCGGACATATGTTGCCACACCACCAACGACCACAAAAGAAAGCCAGAACAATAATAACGACAAACGACACACCGGCTACGATACGATTGATGAGGGCCGAAGAGGCGAATGCCGATACCATGCGGCCGAACATGCTATAAGGCTCGATGAGGGCAGCAATGGCTGTGAAGCCGGCAACGAGGGCAGCGATGAAGAGAACCAACACGCCATAACGCAGCCAGGCGTTGGCCTTCTTGTAGGCAAAGCGGTTCTTCTTGCCTTTGTGCAGTCCGTTGGCGACATCTTGCAGAATGCCAAGCGGACAGATGACAGAGCAATACATACGGCCGAAAAGAACGGTGAGCAGCACAACTACGATGAAGGCGCCAACATTGAGGGCCAACACCGCAGGGATAAACTGGAGCCGAGCCAGCCAGCCAAGAGCTGCGGGAGCCCAGCCGAAGGCACCGCACAGCAGCACGACGATGGCTGCAAAGGAGAGTACTTGCAGCACACGGCGCACGATGACCAAAGGATGATTCTTTTGTTTTTTTGCCATAAGGAAAACGGGATTATGGATAATATAATATAGTTTACGGGGTTCCAATCAGGACAGAATGGCTGATATAACCTGTCGCGTCAACGGGCATTGCGGACATATTCCAAGGCCTCAACGCACTTGGCTGTAACAGCGGTCCAGTCCTGCGCTGCAACCACCTCCTTGGGAAAGAGTTTGCTACCCATACCCACACAGAACACGCCAGCCTTGAACCAGGCAGTGAGGTTCTCCTTGGTAGGCTCAACGCCACCCGTCACCATGAGTTTACTCCAAGGCATTGGAGCCATGAGACCCTTGACAAATTGCGGTCCCAGCACATCGCCGGGGAATACCTTGCAGAGGTCGCAGCCTGCCTCCTGAGCATAGCCCACCTCGGTAATGCTGCCACAGCCTGGAGTATATGGAATGAGCCGACGATTGCAGATGCGTGCCACCTCGGGATTAAACAACGGTCCCACAACGAAACAGGCGCCCAACTGTATGTAGAGTGATGCCGTGGCAGGATCCACCACGCTGCCCACGCCCAGTGCCATGTCAGGACACTCAGCAGCAGCGTACTTCACCACCTCAGCAAACACTTCGTGAGCAAAGTCTCCACGGTTTGTAAACTCAAAAGCGCGAACGCCTCCTTCATAGCAGGCTCTCACCACCTGCTTGGCCACTGAGGCATCCTTGTGATAGAATACGGGCACCATGCCTGTCTGTCCCATCTTGGCCAAGACGGTCTGTTTGTCAAATCTTGCCATTGTATCTTGATCTGTTTTCTGTTGTCAAATACTCTCAACGATTGCTCTTTGCCTCTTGGCTTTTTTATCGTTGGACACGTCCATTGGCATTGCCTCCGGCCAAAGCCTCTACCTCCTCGGCAGTCACCATGTTGAAATCACCAGGGATAGTGTGCTTAAGGGCACTGGCAGCCACCGCGAATTCGAGGGCTTCGCCTTGTGTGGGCTTGGTGAGTAGGCCATGGATGATGCCGCCAGAAAAACTATCGCCACCGCCCACACGGTCAATGATGGGATCTATGTCGTAGCGTTTGCTCTCGTAGAACTCCTCACCATTGTATATCATGGCCTTCCAACCATTGTGGGTGGCACTGAAACTCTCGCGTAAGGTGCTGATAACATACTGGAAGCCAAACGTATCAGCCATGGCCTTGAAGATGCCCTTGTAACCCTCGGCATTGGTATTACCACCTTCCACATCTGCATCGGGTTTGAATCCAAGGCAAAGTTCGGCGTCTTCCTCGTTGCCGATGCACACATCCACATATTGCATCAGCGGACGCATTACGCTCTGTGCCTTCTCCTTTGTCCATAATTTCTTGCGGAAGTTGAGGTCGACGCTCACTGTCACGCCGTGACGTTGGGCTGCCTCACAGGCAAGACGTGTCAGTTCTGCAGCCTTATCACTGATGGCTGGAGTGATGCCGCTCCAGTGGAACCAGTCGGCGCCTTCCATGATAGCATCAAAGTCGAAGTCGTTGGGGTCAGCCTCGGCGATGGCACTGTGGGCACGATCGTATATTACCTTCGACGGTCTCATAGATGCTCCCGTCTCACAATAGTAGATGCCAACGCGGTCACCACCTCGGGCGATATAGTCGGTCTTGACGCCAAAACGACGGAGACCGTTCACAACACTCTGACCAATCTCATGCTTCGGCAGTTTGCTTACAAAATAGGCATCATGGCCATAATTGGCGCAACTCACAGCCACATTGGCTTCTCCGCCGCCAAAAATCACATCAAATTGCTCAACCTGCACGAAACGATAGTTACCCGCAGGCGACAGACGCAGCATGATCTCTCCTAATGTAACGATTTTTGCCATAATTATTTCTTCTCTCTGATTGTTCTTTGCTTTAGGTTACATTATATGCTTTGCAAAGATACACGAAATATGAACATTTTTGCATTTTTTCTCCAAAAAACTATTCAGCATACACAAAAAAGTCGTAAATTCGTACCGTATTCTTATCGAGACTTCATTTACACACTGCGCACTGCTATGGCAAAAACAAAGTTTTTGAAGATACATCCCGATGATAATGTGGCTGTTGCCATCGAATTCATCAAGGAGGGTGAAAGGCTCCTCGTAGATGGCCGTACCATCGATATCAAGGAGGACATTCCCCCGGGGCACAAGTTTGCGCTGAAGAACTTCATGGAGGGCGAAGAGGTCATCAAATATGGCTACCCCATCGGGCACACCATCAAGGACAAGGCCAAGGGCAGTTGGCTTGACGACCGTCATATCAAAACAGACCTCTCAGAGCTGCTCACCTACGCCTATGCCCCTCAGCCCTGCTCCCTTGACATCGCTGACCGCGGCCTCACCTTCCGAGGCTACCGACGGGCCAATGGCGACGTGGGTATCCGCAACGAAATCTGGGTCATCCCCACCGTGGGATGCGTCAACGGCGTGGCCACACAACTCGCCGACAAGTTACGCGAGGAGACGAAATGTAAGAATGTTGATGCCATCGTGGCGTTTCCACACAACTACGGCTGTTCACAGTTGGGCGATGATCACGAAAACACCCGCAAGATTCTACGCGACATGGTGTTGCACCCCAATGCTGGCGGTGTACTCGTCGTGGGACTGGGATGCGAGAACAACCAGCCGGACCTCTTTCAATCGTTCGTGGGCGAAGTGGATGAGAAGCGCGTCAAGTTCCTCGTGTCACAGAAGTGCAGCGACGAGGTATCAGAAGGCATGAAGATGCTGCGTGACATCTACAAGGAAGTCCGTAAAGACGAGCGCACCGATATCCCGCTCGCCGAACTGCGCGTTGGCCTCAAATGTGGCGGCAGCGACGGTTTCAGCGGCATCACCGCCAACCCTCTGCTAGGCAGATTCAGTGATTTCCTAATCGCTCAGGGAGGCACCACCGTGCTTACTGAGGTGCCCGAGATGTTCGGAGCCGAGACTATCCTAATGAACCGCTGCGAGAACCGCGCGCTCTTCGACCAGACTGTCCGTCTCATCAACGACTTCAAGCAATACTTCCTCTCCCATGGCGAACCTGTGGGCGAGAACCCCTCTCCCGGCAACAAGGCTGGAGGCATATCCACTCTTGAGGAAAAGGCTCTCGGCTGCACGCAGAAATGCGGCAGAAGTGCCGTACGAGGTGTACTCGCCTATGGAGACCGCCTTTCCACGCAGGGACTCAGTCTGCTATCGGCCCCCGGCAATGATCTGGTAGCCTCCACAGCCCTCGCTGCTTGCGGTTGCCACCTTGTGCTATTCACCACTGGACGTGGCACTCCCTTCGGCTCTTTTGTCCCCACCATGAAGGTCAGCACAAACAGCAGTCTAGCAAAGAACAAACCTTCATGGATAGACTTCAACGCCGGAGTCATCATCGAGGACGAGTCCATGGAGGAAACTCTCGAACGCTTCATTGACTACGTTATCCGCGTAACCTCCGGCGAACCCGTGAACAACGAGAAGAGCAACTACCGCGAAATCGCCATCTTCAAGAATGGAGTTACGCTATAAGTTTCGAGGAGAGTACTACCGACTATTTTTTCATGCTACGAACTATACAAAATGATTGACATCATCACCAAATATTTTCCTGCCCTCACTGAACGGCAGAAAGAGCAATTCGAGGCACTCGGTCCCCTCTACGAGGACTGGAACGCCAAAATCAACGTCATCTCCCGCAAGGATATCGGCAACCTCTACGAGCACCACATCCTCCATTCTCTGGGCATCGCCAAGATGGTGCGTTTTCGCGAGGGCACACAGATCATGGACCTCGGCACTGGAGGAGGTTTCCCAGGCATCCCACTCGCCATACTCTTTCCCGATGTTCAGTTCCACCTCGTGGACAGTATCGGCAAGAAGATACGAGTCGCCACCGAGGTTTCCACGGCTATCGGACTCGAGAACGTGACGCTGCGCCATTGCCGTGCCGAGGAGGAGAAGCAACCTTTCGACTTCGTGGTCAGCCGTGCCGTGATGCCCCTCGCCGACCTCGTGAAGATTGTCCGCAAGAACATCAAGAGCGACTCCCACAACGCCTATCCCAATGGTCTCATCTGCCTGAAGGGCGGTGAACTACAGCATGAAATACTCCCCTACCGCAACATCGCCGACACCATCGAACTATGTTCCGTCTTCGAAGAGGAGTATTTTAAGGAGAAGAAGGTCGTCTATGTCCCTATCGTGAAAAGATGAACCTAAAGACCTTTCAGTTCAACATGCTCCCCACCAACACCTATGTGGCGTGGGACGAGACCAACGAAGCCGTCATCATCGACCCTGCCTGCTACTCGGCCTCCGAGCAGCAAGTGCTCACGCAGTTCATACGCGACAATGCCCTCACAGTGAAGCATATCTTGCTCACCCACTTCCACTTCGACCATATCTTCGGTGTACCTGTCGTCGAGGAGTGCTGCGGTCTCGTCTGCGAGGCCCATCCCGGCGATGAATGGTGGGCTGAGCACAATGCCGAGGCTGTGCGCACCTTCGGCATCCCCTACCCTGGCACACCGCCTTCAATCGGCAAGCCCCTCACCGACGGTGAACGCATCACATTCGGGCACCTCGAACTGCGCTGTATCCATACCCCCGGCCATTCACGCGGAAGCGTCTCCTTCTACTGCGAGAGCGAACACGTTCTCTTTGTCGGAGACACCTTGTTCGCCGGAGGAGGTATGGGACGCACCGACTTGCACGAAGGCGACTATTCTTCACTCATGCACTCCATCCGCGACCGACTTCTCGCTCTGCCCGACGCCACCACCGTCTACCCCGGGCACGGTCCCTCCACCACCCTCGCAACCGAGCGCTGGTACCACAATCTGTAGGCATTGCAAGCAACCTGAGTATGAGACTCCTGAGCGCAGTATGTCCTATGGTGAAACTATCAGTCTGACAAACCAAGTGAAAAATGCCATTATCTGGCAGTCTATAACTCTAAAGTCTTTAATTCCTTTACATCATGACCCTTCTCGAAACCCTCAACACCGGCGACAAATTTGCTGCCCATTCCGATATCCTCGTCACTGACATCCAACCCGGTTACAGTCGGGCAGAGATGACCGTTGCGCCCAAGCACCTCAATGCTGCAGGTGTCTGTCAGGGAGGAGCCCTATTCACGCTCGCTGATGTGAGCATTGCCGGTGTGGGCAATGCATCAGGACAAGTATGTCTCGGCATCAACGCCCAAATTAATTATGTCCATTCAGCCCGATTGGGAGAGCACCTCACGGCAGAAGCCCGGCTGCTGAGCGACGGCAAGGTTCCCCTCTTCAGCGTCACCGTGCAAAATGACGAAGGTACCCTCATTGCCTACATGACCAGTGAAGGCTACAAGAAGCGCGACACCCTTACCTTCGAAGGATTGAAATAAAGCTATTAAACTGCAGAAGGAGTATTTCTGTTTGACAAAAAAAGGCCTCGCAACCATAGTTGTGAGGCCTTCATTATCAAAGGGTTTTGCTTACTTTTCCTTGAGGTCAACCTTGATCTGGAGTTCATCGAGCTGGATATCGTCAATGATGCCAGGAGCACCGAGCATGACGTCGCGACCTTGATTATTCTTCGGGAAGGCGATGCAATCACGGATACTGTCAAGTTCAGCAAACAGACTCACGAAGCGGTCGAGACCATAGGCCAGACCACCATGAGGGGGAGCGCCATACTTGAACGCATTCATCAGGAAGCCGAACTTCACCTGAGCCTGTTCGGGCGTGAAACCGAGGATTTCGAAAATCTTCTGCTGCAGTTTCGCATCGTGGATACGGATGCTGCCACCGCCTACCTCCACGCCGTTTATTACCATATCATAGGCATTGGCACGCACGCTGGCGGGATCGGTATCCAGCAAGGGGATGTCCTCCGGCTTGGGTGAGGTGAACGGATGGTGCATGGCCATCAGGCGCTGCTCCTCGTCGCTCCACTCATACATCGGGAAATCGATGACCCACAGGCAGCTGTACTTGTCTTTCGGACGAAGACCAAGTTGTGAGCCCATCTCCAGACGCAGTTCGCACAGTTGCTTGCGCGTCTTCATGGCATCATCGCCACTGAGGATGAGTATCAAGTCGCCCGGCTCGGCAGCAAAGGCAGCCTTCATCTGCTGAAGCACCTCTTGAGCGTAGAATTTGTCCACGCTGGACTTCACCGTACCGTCGGCCTCGATGCGGGCATAAACCATGCCTTTGGCACCCACCTGCGGACGTTTCACGAACTCCGTCAGTTGGTCAAGTTGCTTGCGGGTATAAGTCGCAGCACCCTTGGCACAAATACCTCCGATGTATGCGGCACCGTCAAATACGCTGAAGCCATAGCCCTTGAGCACGTCCATTAGTTCCACGAACTGCATGCCGAAGCGTGTATCGGGCTTGTCACTGCCGTAGTACTTCATGGCGTCGGCCCATGTCATGCGGGGCAGTTTGGGAAGGTCGATGCCCTTGATAACCTTGAACAGATGACGGCTCATGCCCTCGAACATGTTCAGGATGTCCTCCTGCTCCACGAACGACATCTCGCAGTCGATCTGTGTAAACTCCGGCTGACGGTCGGCGCGGAGGTCCTCGTCGCGGAAGCACTTCACAATCTGGAAGTAACGGTCAAAGCCACTCACCATGAGCAACTGTTTAAGCGTCTGCGGGCTCTGCGGCAAAGCGTAGAACTGACCGGGATTCATACGGCTAGGTACCACGAAGTCGCGGGCGCCCTCGGGCGTGCTGTTTACCAACACGGGCGTCTCCACCTCTAGGAAGCCCTGTTCGCTCAAATAACGACGCACCTCGAAGGCCATGCGGTGACGCAATTCCAGATTCTTGCGTACAGCCGTGCGGCGAAGGTCGAGGTACCGGTATTTCATGCGCAGATCATCACCGCCATCGGTATTGTCCTCGATGGTGAAAGGAGGAGTCATGGCAGCGTTCAGCACGTTCAGTTCATCCACCAGAATCTCGATGTCGCCCGTATCAATGCGCTCATTCTTGGCCGAGCGTTCACTCACCTCACCCACGATCTGGACGACATATTCGCGTCCGAGGCGGTTCGCCTGTTCACACAGTTCGGCATTACGTTCACTGTTGAAGACCAACTGCGTAATACCGTAGCGGTCGCGCAGGTCCACGAAAGTCATGCCGCCCATCTTGCGGCTACGCTGCACCCAACCGGCCAGCGTTACCTTCTCACCCACATTGGCAAGTCTCAACTCGCCACACGTTTTTGTTCTATACATAATGGTATATATTGTAAATGATGAATTCTCTCGTATTTAGCGACTGCAAAATTACACACAAAAAAACAGTAATCATCATTTTTTTCGAAAAAAACAACCGCAACGCCTCACAATCCGAAAAAAAACCGTACCTTTGCATCCGCTCTCCCGTCAAGGAGCAGCACTCGGGATGTAGTACAGTTGGTAGTATACTTGGTTTGGGACCAAGTGGTCGCACGTTCGAGTCGTGTCATCCCGACGCACGAAGGGAAGGAAGTCTCCTTCTCTTTTGTTTTTTTGCGATTATCCGCCAAAAATTCCCGAAAAAGCAATTCCTTTTCTTTTATTGAGCCTTGAAACGAAAATTTTGAGCCTTGAAACGGAATTTCCGATGCGATGGAATTCGAACTTGATGCGATGAAAATAAAAACCAAAACTATGGAAATTCCGTAATAAGGCTTGTTTTTCTTTTTGCATCAAACTTTTTTTACGTAATGGCCTTTGTTTTCCATTTATCAGCAATAATTATTGAAAAAAAGTCCCTTTCAACCGAATTCGGATGTACAGACGGCCTGTTCGTGTGAACTATGTCCGTGCTGGATTGTACATGCCGGTAGCGAAATCATTGGCATTTTTGTTCTCAAACAGTCTGATTATGTCAATTGTAGGTATATGTCCATACTCATAGGGGCATTCTTGCGGATAATTACCTTTTTATTAAAGAGCGCCCAGTTCCTCTATATTCCCATACGAAAACCATGAAAAAAAAAGCGATATGTTTTCAAGACAAGACGAACATCATCCATTCCACCCTTGTCGCCAAGAAAAAACATCCTGCCGACTCTTCCGAGCCGGCAGGATGGATGGTTAAGATCTATGGATTAGGGGACGTCAGTCCCAATTGTCATATGTGAGCGTCTTATTATGCTCTCGACGCGCGGCATTCTGTTCACTGAAATCGCGCAGGGTGACGTTCTGGGCTCCGGTAGCCAAAGAACTGATGGCGCCGGCATAGGCTGCAGTGGCTTCGCCGAGGGCTTTGCCAAGGGCACTGGCATTCTCGCCGACAGCAGCGGAGATGGTATCTTCCTTCACCTCGCCGAGAGCCTTGTCAAAAGCATCGTTGACAGCCTTGGTAGCCTTGTTTTCCAAACGTTTGAACACCTGGTTGCCTGCGGCATCCTTGGCGCCCTTGGTTGCTCCCTGGATGGCCTTCTCACCGAGGCTCTTAAGTATCTGTGCTTGTGCGGGGGCCATGCAGATGGCCAACACGAAAAGGAGGGAAATAATCTTTTTCATTGTATATTCGAGGGTTAAGTGTTGTACAAGGGATTTACTTCTTGAAGGTGACGAGTTCCTGACGCGAGATGATGCGGCTGCCCATGGTGCTCTCTCTCTTGACAGCACCCACGCCACGGCTGTACCAAGTCTTGGTGGTAGTAACGGCAGCAACGCCCATCATGTTCATCTCGATGGTCTGCTGGATGACATAGCATTTGAACTTGCCAGCGGGTACTTCAACTTCCTCGCGAGCGATAACATCGTTCTCAGTAATGGTGGCTACAAAGGCCAGACCCTCAACATTGACACGCATGTCACCGATGGGGAGTTGATAGCCGACAGCAAGTTTGCTGGGAACGATGCAGAGTTCGGGATCGGAACCGGTAACATCGATACTGCCTTCCATGCCGGAGACAGATACCTTGACACCGCCGTTGCGGACTTCACCGGCGGTGAGCATGACGCCACTGCCCTCGTCTTCCTGTCCGGGCTTCTCGATATCGCTGATGGCGATACGGAAATCGTAATTGCCATCACCGAGGTCATTTACTTCCTGAATGACCTGACGGTCATAGGTTACATTGTCGGATTCGTCATAGGTGGCGTACTCCAGGACGGCACCCTTGGTAAGACATGCATAGGGTGTCTGCGCCAGCATGGGCAGTGCAGCCAGGGCTACACAAAGTGTGAAAAAGAATTTCTTCATACTATATTATTTAAAAGGGTTATTGTTTCGCTTTATTTTTTCTTTCGCAAAAATAGATAAGTTTTTTAATAAAAGAATGCGAAAGGTGTTTTTTTTGGCAGAATTGGGGTATTTCCCCCTCTTTGGGGGGTGGTTTTTATCAAAAAGATGGGGTGTTCATGGAAAAAAACGTATCTTTGCGGTTGTTATGAGCAAAAGATTCCGTGTAGCAGTGTTTGCATGCTTGTTGGCCGTCATGCCTCAAGACATGCGTGGAGCGTATTATGATCATCGGGGCCACAACGTCGACTCGTTGCTGGCGGTCTTGGAACATCCTGCTTCCGCTAAGGACGAGGCGCGTGCCACAGAGGAACTGATGTGGGCATACCTGACCACCGATGCCGACCGCTCAATACACTATGGTCGGCAGCTCCTCACCCTCACAAAGGATACGCCATGGCACCGCTCCCGCTGCGACGCCTTCCGTATCCTCGGCCAGCACTACTATTCCACGGCCATCTACGACAGTGCTATCATCTACTACCACATGGCTTTGGACGAAGCGGCAGTGATGGAAAAGACTGGCAATTACACGAAGACAGACGTGGACGACACGTTTGCCACACTCTATGCCACTATAGGCAACTTGTATAATATTCAGGACAGCGTTGTATTGGCTGAGAAACACTACAACCAAGCACTGCCCATCTTCCAAAAATACAACGAGATGGAGAACATCACCGTTCTATGTCATAACATGGGCGAAATGTACATGCTGGCATCGGACAGTGTACTGCTGGCCAACGATTTCACAGGTAATGCGCAACAGCACTCGCTGGACCTTTATTTACAGTCGCGATGCGCTGCAGCCGCATCGGGTGACTCGCTGATGGTGTGCGTGGCACAGCAGGGACTCGCTTTATGGCACTACACCAACGGATATTGGCACGAGGCGGTAGCCTTGTGTGACTCTGCCCTCGCCTACTACTCCCAACACCTTGACGAGGAGGCGCAGGGATTCTGCGAAAGCATGGAGACAAAAGTACGCTCTCTTCTGCACATTGACGCATCTGCTGCCGACGAAGCGGTGGGCACGCTGACCAAACAATTAGGCGAGGCTTCAGAGAAGAACGTACGCCGTGCAGTGTTGGCACAACAACAAATCTACGAGGCGCAACAAAAAGAATCGACCATTGAGAGTATGCGGCGCGACCAGCGTGTGCTGGTACGGACCATCGTCTTCGCTGCGCTTCTCTTGTTGCTCCTTGCAGCGATGCTGCTCTCTCTCCTGCACAGCGTGAGGCGACAACGGCAGTTGCTGATGACAAAGTCCATGCTGGAGGCTGAGACACTTGTGCGCAAAGAGACAGAGAAAGCACTCATGGAAGAGTATCCCTTGGATGAAACGAATGATATTGAGGACAACATAGTTGCTGCTGAGGACACCTCCATGCCTACGGTCGACAACGAGGTTCCTGCTGTCGTGGATGCCGTTGTTGAGGCGACTCAACCAGAAACACCATTGGAAATCAAACTCACACCACGCGAGAAGCAAGTACTACTACTGTTGGCAGAGGGCAAGACAAATGCGGAAATTGCACAGGAAATTTACCTCAGCACCGAAACGGTGAAATGGTACCGCAAACGACTGCTTAGCAAGTTTGCGGCATCAAACACCACGCAGATGGTCCGCCAAGCCTCCGAACGAGGATTGCTCGGTTGACAAGGCGAAGCCCGACAGAACAGTCTAATGGGTCTACAAGGCTCTCGCAGAACTCTCTGTTTATAGTGGGCATCGCCCACAAAAGGAAGACAGCAAGACGGGGAATGCTAGTTGGCATTCCCCGTCTTGCTTGGAAAGCGTATTGAGGTCATTTATCGGAGGTGGGCGTTAAGGCGTCAAGAAGACGATTCCATACCTGAAGATTGGTGACGCGGCTGTCAAACTGACCTGCGCAACACAGGGGGAAGATGAGTGTGGGCACGGTGGCACGACGGGCTTCTTCCTTGCCAGGATAGGTGAGGTAATGAATGGTGAGCTCAGACACGATACGGCCGTCAACCTTGAGAGTGGTACTGCGGTTGGTGCCGCTGACGACGACAGTGTGGTGGCCAGGACGCAGGATGTAACCGAAGGTGAACAGATAGCCGTCTCGACTGAAACCTACACTTCCGCCCACAGGATCAGCAAGGTAGAAACGGGTGTCACCATCGTGGAAAAGGACAGCACCCTGCGGTTCCTCGTGCTTGAGGTCAATGTCAAAACTGACGGTGTAGTCCCATCCAACCCTCTCGGCGGGCCCGTGGGTACCGGGGAGCACCTGCTCCTGCCGGCAGACAAAGCCATCGGCATCGCCCTTGAGACGGCCCAACAGGTTGATGCCGGGTGCCTCGCTGAGTTGGTAGCGCAGGGAGTCGAAGACTTCGTAGGGGAAAGTGACATGGGTAGCAGTCCATGTTTTGGCAGAGATGGCTTGCATGGCATGGCAGACGCGGTGATGGATGTCTGCCACGGCAATGCCGTTGCCCACATGGTCATTCCAGACGGCGAACATGCCTCCACGTATAGCGGGATCACCTTCGTCGAATATTTCATTGCCGATGTGTGCAGGTGTCCACTCGTTATATAGGAAACGGGTGTCGAGGTAGTCATAGTAATAGCCTGCGGCAGGGACGATGTACACCATACCATCAGGAATGGAGAGGAGATCGTAACCGGCAGCTTTCATGGCGACAGGATCGGCATACCCATTATACCAGCAGTTCATGAGCACGCCCTCACTCTTGACAGGTGTCACACCCTTGGCATGGGTAAGGGAGCCCCAAAAGGCGGCCTGCTTACCATAGCCTTCGACATAGCGGATGAAATGGTCGGTGAAACGGCGGAACTCCTCGACGATGGTGCTATCGCGGTTGCTGTACTCGTCAGTGCCGATATTCACACGAGGACCGCGGAACACGGGTTCGTCACCCTCGAGATACTCCTTGAAAAGTCCCTCGACGAAGGGATATACCATGTCGGGCTTGCGCAAGTCGAGGTGATCGGCGCCAAACTCCTCGCTGCCCAATTCGGGCATGTAGTGGGTAAAGGCGAGGCTGTGGGCGGGCACATCTATCTCTGGGATGATTTCCACGCCGACCTCCTCGGCATGTTTCTGCAAGTCAATGAATTCCTGTTTCGTATAGAATCCATCGTTAGCTGTAAGGCCAGGATAAGTATCGCACTCGAGACGGAAAGCAGCATAGGTCTGGTCCCAATCGCCAAAGTGGAGGCTCTTGAAGCCGTTGTCGTTGAGATGAATCTGCAGGGTGTTCATCTTGTAGTAGGCCATGACCTCAACAAGATTGTGAAGATAGTCAATGGGGATGTACTTGCGTCCGCAGTCGAGCATGAAACCGCGCATGGCATAAACGGGCCAGTCGCGCACGGTGCCGCAGGGAAGGGTTCCGTCAGCACTCATCTCGAGCATTTGGAGCAGTGTCTGACGGCTCCAGTGCAAACCTTGCTCTGTGGGGGCAGTGGCAGTGACACCTTTCGGCGTAATGGAAATGGTGTAGCCTTCGTCACCAGCCTTATGGTCCTTCTTGAGAGAAAAGGTGATACGGGGGTCATTGAGCCCTTCTTCGGGGGTGAAGACGCCCTTGCCACCCTTCCACTCCTGTACCTCGGGCACAGTGAAGGGCTTAGCATTAACTTTGGAGGCATCCTGCGCCTCAACAGAAACGGATGTCAGCAGTAATGCCGTCAGAAAAAGAGAGAAAAGATTCTTCATTCGGGGAAACAATATCGTTAGTTTCTTTCTTCTACCTTTCGTAATAGCGTTTTGAATATTCGTCGGGGCGCGGCTGGGGACGCCACATCTACCTCAGCATCGTCTCTACATTGCTCCGGGGCCATCGCCCTGCCAGACGGCTCCGGGGCCATCGCCCTGCCAAGTCTCACCCTCCTGGGGAAGAACGACGGGAGTGGGCTCGCGCAGTTGGTCAAGGATGGGATGGTCGAGGCCTTGAACAGTGGGTGATGTGGGGCCCATGACATCGAGGACGATGATCTCGTTCGCTCCCTCGTGGAGCCAACAGCCGGGAAGGAAGAGCGTTTGCTGAGGTCCTATCTCCCAGAAGCGGCCGATTGCATGTCCGTTGACCCACACCTGCCCTTTTCCCCAGGTACTCATGTCAAGCCACGTATCGGCGGGTGTGGGTGCCATGAAGGTGGCACGATAATAGCCAGGAGCGAGGGCCCTGTCGGCAGTATCTTCGCACTTGGGCAGAGCCCTCCATTCCTGACTGCAGACGGTGGCATAGTCATCTGGGAAGAGGTAAGTATCCCAATGGCCCATTGCCTTCTGCTCGATTTCACCGCCGGGGGTGGGATGCTCAATGGTAACAGGGGCTACGATGCCCTTGAAGTCCTTGATGGCACGTCCGTAGTTGATGCGTCCGGTCGCCTCGACGAGAATATCGAGCTGGGCTCCGTCGGGTGTGGCGGGAATGATGATCTTGTTCTGACGCAACCGACGGTCGAGACGCCCGATGAGGACACCGTCGACGAAGACCTGTGCGAAGTCATGCGCCTCAATAGTGAGGGTGACAGGTGTGGTGCGGGCCTTGAGGTGAGTGCGATAGAGGGCACAACCCCATCCCATATTGTATTCCTCAAAGGTCTTCACTTCGCCATCGGTTGAGACAGGTGGAGGCAATTGCGCAAAGAGGGGGGCACACTCCGTCATGTCAAAAGAGGGAAGCGTGGTCACGGGCAGTTCAGCAGGTACGGCAGGCAGGGGCTTATCGGAGAAGGCTTGCAGCATGTCGCGCAGTTCGGTAAACTTAGGCGTCACATGTCCAGCCTCACTGATAGGTGCGTCATAATCATAACTCGAACAGTCGGGCTGATAGCCAGGGCTATTCGCTCCGCCCCAATGGCCGAACGAACTGCCGCCATGTACCATGTAAAGACTGAAGGAAATGTTCTTTTCCAGCATCTCACGCAGACCACCCACCATATCCTTGGCATCGCGTGTCTCGTGAGCACGGCCCCAGTTGTCAAACCATCCGCTCCAGAACTCACTGCACATGAGCGGGGTAGAGGGACGCAGTTCGCTCAAACGACGGAACTGATCGTCGATGTTGCTACCTGTACCAAAGTTCATCGTCCAGAGAAGATCGTCAAGGGCATTCTGCTCGAAGTTGCTACTCCAATCACACTGGAATAGAGGCACTCCCGTCCAACCGGCACTGCGCAACACATCGCGCACAGCAGCGACATACGGCTTGTCGGTGCCATAGCCACCGAATTCGTTCTCAACCTGCACCATGATGATGGGTCCACCGTTGCTAATCTGCAGGTCGGCGAGTTGCTCCGCAAGTTTCTGCTCAAAGAGTGTCACCCGCTCCATGAAGAATGGATCCTGCGAGCGGAGTTCGATGTCTTTCTTCTTCAAAAGCCACCAAGGCAGTCCACCCATTTCCCATTCAGCACAGCAATAGGGGCCGGGACGCACGATTACATAGAGGCCATGCTTCTGACATAGTTTGACAAACGATCGCACATCGGCCTGTCCCTCGAAGCAGAATTGGTCTTGCTGCGGCTCATGGAAATTCCAAAACACATAGATGCAGACGGTGTTCATGCCTTGTGCCTTCACCATCTCTATTCGGTGTTCCCAATATTCCTGCGGGATACGGGGATAGTGTACCTCACCCGCCTTGACTACAAAGGGTTTGCCATCGAGGAGGAAGTTCCCTTCACCCACCTCGAACGATTGTCCCATGGAGCCTTTGCATCCCAGCAGAAGGAAGACTACAACGAAGAGCGGCAGGCATGCCGCGAAAGTGCGCATACGGTGTTTCATTTTGATTGTTTTTTGATTTTGCCTACAAATGTAAGCAATTCTTTTTGTTTTTCGCTGGAAAAGCCGTACTTTTGCTATCCCTATTTGACAAATTATATGAAAGAACAGAAAAAACAAGCGCAATACATCCGCCACGTCGACATCAATCCTCTGTGGGGAAAGAAACACATTGCATGGGACCTCCGTCCAGACGTGAACATTCTGAGCGGTGTGAACGGCATCGGAAAGAGCACCATCATCAATCGCATGGCCACACAACTCGAGCACGGCGACCTTCCGACTGTGGAAATCACCTTCGAGCCTGCCGATGCCGAGGCCATCCCGTTCGACCTAATCCGTGTGGGCGAGGGAGGACGGTTAGAACGGTTGCTCAACCAATACGCCTATATTCAGTGCGACAAGACACCCTTCTACCGTGTGGCCGACGAACTGTTCGCCGTCACAGAGAAGACAATCGTACGTGGCGAGAGCGAAGTGTTGTTCCGCCAAGACGACGAGGTACTCACCGTTGAACAACTATCATCGGGCGAACGTCAAATGCTCACCATCCTGCTGTCAGTGCTCGTGCAGGAGGGACACCCCTACGTGTTGTTTATGGATGAACCGGAAATCTCGCTCCACTTCGAGTGGCAGGAGAAACTCATCTCCAACATCCGCAATCTCAACCCCAAAGCCCAGGTCATCCTCTCAACACATTCGCCCGCCATCATCATGTCCGGCTGGATGAACGCTGTAACCGAGGTTTCCGATATCACCGTAAAATAGGCGAGAGACGGCAAACTATACCTAATAACGAGTTCTGGGTTCAGAAATCAGCATGGCAAGGAGACTCACCGACAACATCACATCGCTCTACATACAGGCATCCAACAGCCTGCGTGGAAAAGGTGCACGCAAAAAGATCGTGGCCTATGTGGAGAGTTATGACGACGTGTCGTTCTGGAGCCATATCCTCAACTCGTTCGCCACGGACAAACTCTACTTCCAGGTCATGCTGCCCTCGAGCGACACTCTTGCAAAGGGCAAGAAGGTGGCCATGATGACCGCTCTCGACAAGTCGTTGGGCGAAAACATGATTGCTTGCGTCGACAGCGACTACGACTACCTTCTGCAAGGCGCCACCTCAACCTCCCGCACGCTTATCGAGAGTCCCTACGTACTCCACACGTACGCCTACGCCATCGAGAGTTACCAATGCTATGCCGAGTCGCTGCACGACGTCGTCGTGAAGGCAACGCTGAACGATGCACCGACCATTGACTTCCCGGCTTTCTTCAAGGTATATTCGCGAATCATACGTCCCCTGTTCGTGTGGAACATCTGGTTCTACCGAAAGGGTTCCCTGTCAGCCTTTAGTATCAACGACTTCAACACCGCCACCCGATTGGGACCCGTAAGCGTGAGCACCCCCACGATAGCTCTCGAGCAACTCAATGCCAAGGTCCTCAAGAAAATCGAATGGCTCGAGAAACGGTACCCAGACAAACTGCAGGAAATACAGCAACTGTCGGATGAACTCTACACACTGGGCGTTGATAACGACCACACCTATATGTTCATCCAGGGCCACCACCTGAAAGAACAGGTGACACTGAAAGTCCTCATCCCCGTCTGCTCGAAACTACGGCGCGAGCGTGAAGCCCAGATCAAGGCATTGGCACTGCACGAAACGCAATACCAAAACGAACTGACCAGTTACCGACACAGCGGCGAGACTGTCGAGTCCATCCTGCGCAAGGCCGATGACTTCGAGTCTGCCCCCACTTATGCCCTTATCAAACGCGACATCCAAGCCCTCATCGACAGGATGACACAGGTTCCTGATGAGCAGGAGATTCCACCGACCGACACACCACCTTTGTCAGATGATACGGAGCCAACCCTACCCGATACAGAGTCTGAGGTTTCCGAAACGGAACCCATGATTGCCGAAACGGAATCTGCCCTATGCGATACCGAGCCTACAGCGAAAGACCCTCACACACCTACCGATCATGAACAAGATTGAGATACATACCCACACCTTCCAACCCTCATATCCCAAAGAGGCTGTCAGCGAGTGCCATACCCTATTTCACGTCAACGACATGCTGCTGACCTTCACTGAACAACTGGATGCCTTGATGGAATCCCTATCCACATTCATGGCCTCCCATCCTGAGCAGCAACCTGTTTTCCGCCGTTTCTTCGTCAGCGATGCCGCCAACCAGCAATCCCTACTCGAAGAGCGGCTTGACGAAATACCCTTCTGCGCCACTTCCATCGTGCAACAGCCTCCACTTGACTGTACCAAAATAGCCCTCTGGCTCTACACGGCATCCCTGCCTGCTGCTGAAAGTGGTGTATTCGTCCACAACGGTTACACGCACTACTGGATGGGAGGCGTCATCCCTTATAGCCGCGCACACATCAGCAGTCTCGGTGCCCATCCACGCGAGAGCGACAGTGAGCATCAGACGAAGGACCTCTTCGACTCACTGTTCACTGAACTTCGTCCGTTGGATATGTCCATCGAGGAACACTGCATACGTACATGGCTCTTCGTCCACGACGTAGATGTGAACTACGGTGGAGTGGTTGTCGGACGACGCAAGTACTTCAACCACATTGGCCTCACCCCTAAGACACACTTCATTGCCAGCACTGGCATTGAGGGACGTCATGCCAACCCCGAGGTATTGGTTCAGATGGACGCCTGCAATGTCAAGGGCCTGCGGCCCAGGCAAATCACCTACCTCTACGCCAAGGATCACCTGAATCCTACCTACGAGTATGGGGTAACCTTCGAACGCGGCACAGCAGTCACCTATGGTGACCGACGCCAGATCTTCATCAGCGGAACGGCTAGCATTGACAACAAGGGCGAGGTACTATACGTCGGCGACATCGAACGCCAGACGCTACGCATGCTTGAGAACATCCGTGCCCTGCTGAACGAGGGGGACATGAAGATGGACGACATCGCCGTGGCCGTCGTCTACCTACGCGACACTGCTGATGCTCCCCGAGTGCGGCAACTTCTCGCCCAAGAACTTCCTGCGCTCAACTATGAACTGGTACTCGCCCCCGTCTGCCGTCCCACCTGGCTCATCGAAATGGAGTGTATCGCCCTCCATGAAACAAGCCAATGCTACAAACCATTCTGATTCGTCACAAATTCCATATGAAAAAAGCATTTCTCCTTCTTGCCTTTGCCTGCATCGCGACGACAATCTTCGCCGGTGACCATACCCGGTATGTCAATCCCTTCATCGGCACTCAGACGGACGATACAGGAGCCCTCTCCGGCAGCACCTTCCCTGGAGCCTGCTGTCCGCTCGGACTGGTTCAACTGAGTCCCGACACGGAACCCTATGTCACATACGACCCTTGCTCAGGCTATGACTACGACCGCAACCGCATTTACGGTTTCTCACACACCCATCTGAGCGGAACCGGCTGCACGGACCTGTTCGACGTGATGTTGATGCCCACCACGGAGGAGTGTTCGACGGAGTACCTTGCCAAGGGAGACTTCTCGCAGACATTCACCCATGAGGACGAGGATGCACGTCCTGGCTACTACCAGGTGCGTTTGAGCCCCTCTGGCATCAATGCATCCTTCAGTGCCACTCCCCATGCCGGCATACATCGTTACACCTTCCCAAAGAGCGGTGACCATACGCTCATCGTGGACCTCGACCATTCCACCTACCGGGGTGAGGATAAATACTATGCCGGAAAGCGCACCTATCAGATACTAGCAGCCCAACTTCGCATCGTTGACGACCACACCATCGAAGGTTTCCGCTACATCACCGGTTGGGCGCCCCTGCGTCGTGTCTATTTTCATGCCGAGTTCTCCCGCCCCTTCGACCATCATGTGATGGCAGATGCCCAGCGTAGCGTTGCCGACGCCACCCTCATCAACGGGCGGTACCTACGTGCTGCCCTCACCTTCAAGGGAGGTGACGATGATGTCATCACCGTCAAGGTTGCCCTGTCGGCCGTCGACGAGGCAGGTGCCCGAACGAACTTTGCCACAGAATGCGGTTCGTGGGACTTTGACACATATGTACAGGCTGCCGACCAAGAGTGGGAGAAACATCTGGCACGCGTAGACGTAGAGGGTACGGATGATGAGAAGACAATCTTCTACACAGGCCTCTACCACACCCTCATCCAACCCAACCTCATGAGCGACGTGGATGGACGCTATGTGGGCCCCGACCAACAGACAGCCGTCTTGCCTCAAGGACGACACTACTATTCGACTTTCTCGCTGTGGGACACATTCCGTGCGGCTCATCCCCTCTATAACCTTCTGGAGCCCGAACTCACCTCTGACTTCGTCAACTCCATGATTCTCCACCAACAAGCATATGGTTACCTTCCCATCTGGACGCTGTGGGGACAGGAAAACTACTGCATGATCGGCAACCATGCCGTTCCCGTACTCGCACGTGCCATCCTCACCGGTATCCCCAACGTAGATACAGAAGCAGCCTACCGCGCCATGGTAGCGAGTTGTACCATACCTCACAAGAACTCACCTTTCGACCTTTGGGAAGAGTATGGATATATGCCCGGAAACCGTCAGGGCAATTCCGTATCAATCACCATGGAGCAGTCATTTGATGATGCTTGCGTCGCTGCTGTCGCCCGTCACCTGGGATACGATGACGATGCCGGACGTTTTGAAGCCCGCTCACGCTACTACCGCAACCTATGGGATGCCTCTGTCGGATTCTTTGTTCCCAAGGACGAGCAGGGCAACCGCATTGAACCTTTCGATCCACTGCAATACGACACCCCCGCCTTCATCGAGGGCAATGCCTGGCAATACATGTGGTTCGTACCCCACGATCCCGAAGGACTCATCGAGCTGCTTGGTGGAAGTAAGCTCTTCCTGGCAAAACTCGACGAGTGTTTCAGCCTCGAGTCCGAACTACGTGACTCCAACGGGAACTCATCGGGTTTCATTGGACAGTATGCCCATGGCAACGAGCCAGCTCACCATACCGTCTACCTTTATAACTTTGCCGGTCGTCCCTGGCGGACGCAGGAACTCGTGGAGCAAGTGCGCACCTCGTTCTACAACGCCACTCCATGCGGCTATGCCGGCAACGACGACTGCGGACAAATGTCTGCGTGGTATGTATTCTCGGCTCTCGGCTTCTATCCCTTCCATGCAGGTGACGGCACATTCGCCATCGGCACTCCCCTCTTCGACCATGCTGTCATCCATCTGCCCGGTGGAGGCGACTTCACTATCGAAGCCCCGCGCAAAAGCGACAAGGCCATTTATGTGCGTGACGTGCGTCTCAATGGCAAGAACGTGAACAACCTCACCCTCACCCAGCAACAGATTTATGAGGGTGGCACCCTATCCTTCCGCATGAGTACCTCGCACAAGTGATTGGCGAAAGCTCCTTCCAAACAGCGGACCATAAAACAAAAACAACGGCAGGCTCACTCATGTGAACCTGCCGTTGTTCATTGCGCTACACCTTGTTAGCGTACAAGTATCTTGCGGCCGTTCTGGATGTAGATACCAGAAGTGGGAATCTCCTGCAGACGGCGTCCCGTAAGATCATAGATGGCATCTTCGGTCGGCATCTCTTCATTCAATGTCTCAACACCTACATTCGGATTGATTCTGAAATCGTACGGCTTGAAATTCTCAGCCCCCATGGTTTCGTTCTTTGTACGTTCGTCAAGCAGAACCCACACATCGTCAGTAGGCACAGAACTGCGTGTATTGCTTCCCCAGAGACGCCAAGAAGTAGGATTGCGGTTCGGGTGCGACTGTGTGTCGTTGGCCGTGTACATGCGGTATCCGACAGGACGAACACTGAAGGCGGTCTCAAAGAAGAAATAAGCAGGATCATGGAACGAACCGCACCACTTGGTACTGACATCGTTGTCAGTGAGGTTCTCCCACGTCTCACCACCATAGTAATCACAAATGCCATTATATATTTTGAGACTGTACTCCTCATCGGCTTCGTTCAGCAAAGCCACCTCGGACAACTGCATCTGAGTGCCATGACGCTGGGCCTCAAGCAATTCGAGCATGAAGAAACGGTAGCCGCTGGGGTCGTTGGGGTCAACGATGAAGAAGTCATACGGCGTATAGTTTGCTGCCGGCATGGAATGATCGTTCTCATGAGAATCAAGCAGCAGCCAATCTGAGCCATCCACGCCACCGGACAGATCGCTGGTCGCATAGAGGTTCCATGAGGCAGGATTGCGTCCGGGATAATTCTGCGTATCGTTGGCCGTGTACATGCGGTAACCCGAGATGACGATGTCCTCACCCGCATCGAACAGGAAGAACACACGGCCATTGAAATGTCCGCAGAATTTCGTCTGGAGGTTGTAATCGGAAATATTCCCCCAGTTCTCATTGGATATGCCTCCGTCGGTACCTTCTATGACCTTCACATCGGGATATTCGTTGAGCGCATCATCAAGGAAATGTACTTCGGAGAGTTGGAGGAGACCTTCGCTCACGATGGCAGTAACCTCAAGCAAATAATAACGGTAACCCTGAGCGTTGGGATTACGGTTCGACCATCCATTTGTCGATTCATAAACCTTGCTATGTGTCTTAAACGGAATGGGGAAGGCATCGATGTTGCGGCCATTGTCAAGGTTCTGGTTCCAAAGGGCGGAAGTCTCCCGTGTTCCGCTGTTGAGCAGTGAGCACAGACGGCCCGAGGCAGCCTCATCGACAGTGGTTGTGATGACTTGTGTGCTGTGTGCATCGTAGCAATTCTCGGTTGTGAGACGGCTGGCGGCTGCAAACACATTGGTGGAGATACCGTCCACGAAGCCCAGGTTGTAACTATCGGTGATAGTGACCGTGCCTCCCTTGCAGATCATGGCTGCCGCTGCTGCATGTGCCGAGACATCGCCAGTAGTGAAGCAAGAGGCAATAGTAATATCAGAATCGGTGGAGGCATAACCCAACAATCCTGCTGCAAAGGCTTCGTCGGCAGAAACATTCATACTGCTGCCACATGCCGTGAGGGTAAGTGACGAACCAGTGAAATTGCCCACGAGACCGCCCACCATGCGGTTGCCTTGTGCCGTACCTTCCACGATAAAGTTTTCGACGACCGTCTCGCCGGTAATAGAGCCGAAGAAACCTACGCCCTGCTCACCCTTGAGCGAGAGATTGTGAATGGTGTGGCATCGTCCGTCGAAATGGCCCGAGAAGGGATGTGCGTCAGTGCCAAGTGTGGTGAAGCGAGCATCAAAGCCAGCCATGTCGAGGTCGTTATCCAACACGACAGAGATGTTCTCCATCCCTTCGTTCCCCTCGTTGACCCACTTGGCCAAGGTGGAGAGTTCGGCTACAGATGAGATGTGGTAAACGCCATCAATACATTCGACGGTGTTGTATTTGAGTTTCCTGTCAAACCAGGCCACACGTCCGCCCACATAATCACGCACCACGTCGACCTCCAGGTCCCAAGTGCCCCAGACCTTCGGGTTGCAATGCACCTTCTGTGTCAGATAAGGCCAACGTATGTAGTTGAGTCGGGCGGAAGCACTGACGAGTGTACGCAGTGAGTCCACATAGTCGCGCATATCCTGTTCGTTGAAGGCATTCTTATCGCGCAGCGCGGCCCACATGTCCTGGAGTTGCACCATGGCCTTGGGATCGGAAAGGATGCGTGTTACAAAATTGCCCCATTGTCCGGCACAGCGAACGGTATACGTCCACCCATCGCGTTCATTGCCAGGATAGACGGCACGATCGTTTTCCAAGCCGAGGTCATGGTCCCAGGCAGGACCCGTATAGATATGGTCGTCGCCGCGTTCCTTATACATGAACACCTGCCACAGCATGTCGGTATTGCCCACATATTCTTCGGTGAGGAAGTAACGGAGGAAGCTGTCGAGGTCAAGAAGCGGACGGTAACCTTTCACGTCATCGGTATAGTTGCTCGAATAGACGCGCTCCTCCATAGCATTGAAATGGTGAACAAGATAGTTGAATTGTGGCGTCTGAATCTCACCGTCACCAGGCGAGTGCAGGGTAATGGGATTACCCTTGGAAGAGGTAAAATGTACGGGGTCATTGCCGGCATAGCCATTCATCTCGAAGAAGTAGCCACCAGTCAACGCCTCGTCCTCCAAGTCTTCTGGCGTCATCTCGGTGATGTTGATGCGTTTCTTGTCGATACCCAGCCAGTCGGTGAGTTGGTAGCAGCCACGATACTCACCATTGAGCAGCAGGTCGACATTGCGACACCAGGGAGAATACGGCATCTCGGCACGACGGCTGATTTCAAAGGCTATATTGTTGCGGATGAGCGTCTTGTCACCATAGTTGTTGATGAGCGTCCACTTCTTGGCCTTGGCGGGACTTTCGTCACGGGGTGAGCCGTGGAGCATGTGATGGCTCTTGCCGTCGTTGAACTTGATACGATAAGGTTTGTTCTCGTGGCTGGCAGAGAAGTTGCCACGCACACGTGTCAGGATGGGATACTCCTGGATGAGGGTACCGCCCTCGTAGGTAATAGTGACGTTGGATTCCCAATCCTTTCCCTTACTGCTGGGCACGCCGTTGTCCTTGACATGTATGCTAACAGTGGGCAGAGCGGTAATCTGATAGAAGCAACTGTCGCTGCCCTCGCCTTCATTTCCGTAGAATCGCAGTTCGGAAACCTCAGCACGTGAGGAGGACGGTCCCACATAGCGGACATAGCGAAAACCACGGCTGACAGAGACTTTATAACGTGTCAGTTCGCCCGGCGTCGGCGTCTCGCTGATGAGATAGAGAGGAACGGCATCCATGAAGTCCGCGCTGTTGGCTCCTTCAAACACGCCCAGCAAGGTCTTCTCGGCAGCACGGGTACTGTTGCGCGATGCCACCCCTACCCCCGTGATGACATGAGGGGTACCGAGATCCAGGCCCAACCAAGCAAAGTTGCTTTCAGAGGCATTGAAGTAGGTGGTCACATCGTTGTCGAACGCCATCTCAGGCGAATGGGATGAAAGGGTCGTATTGCCAGAGTGTATAATGGTTCCGGTAAGTGGTTCATCCTGTGCCGACAGCGTGAGAACTGCCGACAGCATCAACGTCAATATCGAGAGGTTTTTAATTCTCATCTCTACCTATTTTATATATATAAAGAATTGCGGCGCGAAGGTACAATATTTTCGGCACATCCGAAAGCAAAAGAGACAAAAAAGGGAGCAATTAAATACTTTTGACACAATTCTTTGAGATAGGAATCGCCATACGGGACCTGAGCCCGCCACGAACCGAACGGCATCAGACTACAATGCGGATTCTTCTCACCACATGTCCTCAACGATTCATTCTACCTTGAAAAAGTCAAAGAAAGCCTTTTCGGCATGTTCATGTCATGGAGGGCAATGTACATACGGATGAGTGGGTTGAACAGCAGATTCTGGTAAATATGGGTGATTTTTTCAATAATCACTGCCCTTATTAGGAAAATGAAGGCGAATGCTGATGAAAAGTCAGATGCGGGATGGAAAACGAACTTCGAAACGAATTTTTTGATGCATTGATTTTGAATTGTGTTGCATCATTTTTAGATTTTGATGCATCAAAATTTCCGTTTCAGAGTTCAACATACAAAAAGAAGAGTACTTTTTCTGCGGTATCCTTTACAAACACATTCTGACGTGGTTGAAAGGGCTACGGATAATCGCATAAAAATAAAGAAATGTGAGTAATAAATGAAGGAATGTGAGAACAATAAGAGGTAGAGAGGGCTGTGAGAGCAATCCAATGGATGGTTTTCCCCAAAAAAAGAAGAATAGAGGATAGTAAAAAAAAGAATAGAGGGCCGATTGGCCCTCTATTCCATGAGTTAATCCAGAGGAAAGATTACTTGTTGAAAGTTTTCTGGCCGTTCTGGATGGTAATGCCCTTGTAGTCCTTGCTTACGCGCTGGCCCATGACATTGTAGATGAATGTCTCGGGAGCCTCGGTCTCGATAATGGTGTTGTCAATGCCGGTCTGGAGGTATTCGCCACCCTCAGCCTTCATCTGCTCCTCGGAGATGAGAATCAGATTGCGAACGCTGACATTGAAGACTCCACTGGATGCGAATTCCCAACGAATCCAGTGACTGGTGCTGGTGCCCCAGCCGAAGTCGTTGGCGACGCTGACATAAGCCTTCGTCCACTCACTGGCAGCAGGCATGTTGCCGTATTCGAGGTAGTCGGTAGTGGTAATCGAAGGATGAGCCATGTAGAGTTTTCCGTCAGTGAGTTCGTCACTGCACTTGTACTCGAAGGACATGACGCTCTGAGCCTCGGGCTGTACCGCATACATCATCTTGTTCAAGCCAATGTTGGGACGGTTGCCGCTGCATGTCAGTTCATACTCGAACGGGGCTGTCTCGGTAAGTTCGAGAGAACCCTTTGACTTGGTAGGATCGAGTTCGATGTAGCAGGGATACTTGACCTTGAGGTCGGCACCAGCCTTGATGGCTTCGTCGGCAGTGTAGAGGCCCATGTTGCCTTCAAGAACTGCGTAGGTGTCGTCGCTGTAGGTGGTGTAGTCAGCCTCGGTCATCAGTTCGGCATGTGCATTCCACTTGCCGGTAACCGTCTTGTAATCCTCGACAGACTTCACATAAGCATTCTTGCAAGCATAGATGGTCTTGAAGCAGTCGCTGTTGCTGATGAGGGCGGCATACTTGTCTGCACCCGTAGAAGGAGCTGACTCGACATTCGTCTGAAGGGTCTTGTAGGCAGCCTCGTTGACGAAGGGCTTGAGTTTGTAGTCAGCCACATCAAACCAACCTTCATAATTGCCAAGGGACTTGACAATCTTGGCCTCGCAGGCCAGTGTCAGGTCGAGAGCCGCTGCGGCAGTCTCGCTTTCAAGGTCTTCACCGAGGAACTTGATGGTAGTGTTGCCGAGACCGGTCCAGTCACCACCATATTGGGTGCCTTCATTCTTGGCACCGAAGGTCAGCGTACCATCGGTAACCTGAGCCACCACGTAGTTCTGGTAGCGGCCAGCCTGGAAGGCATAGCAGCAACTCTGCACTCCCCAGATGACGTAGCCGAGGGTATCCGTGCCTTCGCCATTGTCAGACATGTAGGGTTTGTCGGGATACTGGCTGCCCATCCAGCAGTTTACACGGTCAACAGCGTCTGCCTTGGCAATCATGTCATCGTTGGCACATTGGATGTAGGTGACATTGTCGTTGGCGTAGAGCATGGCGGCATAGTTGTTCGTGTAGAGGTCACTCTGTGCGCGGAAACCTCCGTTCATACCTACCAGATAGTAACCGTTCTTCAGACCGGTGAGCGTCTGGTATACATTGTAGGTGGCTTGAGCGTTGACGAACTCGGCAGCACTCATGGTGAATTCCTCATTGTAGTTGTAGGCATAGGTTTCACCATTCCAACCCTCGGCACCCTTGGCGAAACTGGGATTCTCGACCATGGCGGTGAGGTCGGCACCTGCGACATAACCCTTGAGCAAGGCTGCCTTGGCAAGACTGTTCATATAATCAGCCTCAGCAAGCAGTTCCTGGTCATTGAGGACATGCTTGGCAATGATGTTGGAGGCAGAACCGTTGGGGAACTGCTCACCAGCCTCAACCTCGTCGTTCAGGTAAGAATTCAGGGCTGCAAGTTCATCGCTGTCCTCGAAGTTGGCGACAGTAGCCTTCATGGCTTCAACCTTCTGTCCGAATTGATCATACATGGAAGCGCTGAGCAGAATCTTATCATAGGTGCTGATCATAGTGATGTAGTCATTGTAGATCTGCTCTATGTCTTCGGCTTCGTAGATGTCATCCTCGGCATCGTAGTAAGCGTTGATGAGCGAGTCGGTAGCGACGATATCTTCAATGCTGATTCCTTCAATCTCAGCCAGATAGCCATCGCGGATCTCTTCCAGTTCCTCTTCCGTGCCGAACTGCAGTTCGGTCATCTGGATGCTGGTGCCGCTGTAGGCACCAGTGATAACCACCTTGAAGTACTTGTACTCCTCGCTGACGCCCTCGGTAAAGCCGAAGGGAACGGTGATGAAGTTGTCACCCGGCAGACGATCCTGACCGATATCCACGCGGTTGTCGAGCAATACCCAACCTTCAGCATCGAAAGTAGCATCGGCATCATTCTCGAAGTTTCCTCCGTAAACCTGCCAATCCTTCCAGTTACGGCCGGGATTCTTGGCGGTATCATTACCGGTGGTGAGCAAGTAGAACAGCGGCTGTGCAGGCTCCATAGCGTAGAAGATTACCCATGAGCCGTTGGGTTTCTGGATTTCGCCGCCCCACTTGGTGGTGAGATCCTTGTCGACGAGTTTGAAGTAATTCTCCTTCTCGCCCCAAGTGTCCATATTGCCGGCAATGACACAGAAACCACCCTCCAAGGCAGCCTTGGCAACATCGTAGAGGTAGGCTGTGAAAGTTGCCATCTCGTCGTTGTCGAGTTGCAAGTTGGACATGATGTAACTGTACGAGCCATACTTGTACTCGGCATTGGGCTCAATGTCGTCATTGATGAATGCAGTCCAATAGTTTTCCAGATCGGAACTCATATAGCCAACGGCTGTGCGTACATCCTCAACGGCAAACTCAAACTCGTTGTACTCTTCTTCAGAAGCATAGATTTCATCGAGTTTGCCTGTCAAGGAATTGTAGAGGTTGCTGAGTTCGATGATGCTGGCCGTAGTCTGCATCTTCTTGAGACCTTCTTCATATTCATCTATATACTTCTTGCAAGCCACCACATCAGAAGGATAGAGGTCGTTGAAGTGCTCGTAATACTCCTGACGGGTAAGAATGAAGTTGGCACCGTTTCCGAAAGAGAACTCACTCATCTGCATGGTTCCTGTAGGCTCGGTAATCTCAATCAAGAAGTACTCGAACGGTGTGCTGGAAGGATTGCTCATGTAGAGGAATGCAGTGGCATAGTTGGCAGCAGGAATCTGGTCGGTGCCGACGTTGGTCTTCTCGTCAAGCAGCACCCACTGTTCGCTTCTGCGGATGGACTGTTCCTCGTCGCACAAAGCATCGACATCGTCCTCGCTGGCAAAATTGGCACCGAAGATCTTGTAGTCGACCCAGTTACGCTCTGGATGGCTGCCGGTGTCGTTACTGGTAACCAGACGGTAGTACGTAGGAGCAATAGCCTCGCTGGCACGGAACACCAACCAGTAGTCACCGCTGCCGGCACACCATTTGGTCGAAATATCGTTGTCAAACAGCAAGTCGTAGCCTTCGTTGCTGTATCCGGCATGTCCGATAATAGCCTCGTAAGTGACATCAATGGCACCTTCGGTAAGGTCTTTTGCATACTTCTCCAACATCATGTTGACGAAGATTGCCTCCTCGTTGACGCCTTCGACATCCAGCAGACCATTCTTGATGATATAGGAATAACTACCATTGGGATAGTTGTCGCAGGGTGCCACCTCTTCATCGAGATAGTTGCCCACCAATGTGCGGGCATCACCAGTGATACATTCGTGACTCTCGTAGTGGAAGCGCAACTGGCTGACGACATTGATGTAACTGTCGTAAGCATTCTGTGAATTCTTGATGGGCGTCTGAGCGGCGACAGCCTCTTTGTACAGACGCTGCATCTCGAAGATGTCGGCAGCCGTGAGAATCTTCTCGGCAACAGCCGTATACTCAGCGGCGAGACTCTTCTGCATGGGTTTCGTGACATCGAGTTGCATAGCCTCCTTATAATGATTCTTCTTGGTGATCATCAGCGTGCTGGCATCACCAAGGAAGAATTCCGACACCTGATAGCCGACTGCATCAACGCCCTCGATTTCAATCTTGAAATAGTGGAACTTGGTGGTCACGCCTTCGCTGGTAAGGAAATAGGTCTCTACCTTGTTGGCATCGGGAATGTCATAGCATTTGGTACGCTGGTCAAGGAGCACCCACTTGTCGCTTTCGCGTACCACCTCGGAGTCATCGTCGGCCTCCATGCCGAAGATCTTCCAGGTGTTCCAGTTACGGCCCTTGTACTTTTCGTTGTCATTGGCCGTAGTGATACAATAATAGGTCGGTGCAATGTCGCGAGTAGTCTTGAAGGTAACGAACTGCGGCAACAGAATCTTGTCGATGCGGTTGTAGTATTTCGTACCCGTATTTCCGTCGAACATCTTATCGGCAGCCTCGTTGGAACCGTCATTCTTGTCAGCGTCCAACACTGTATAGCCGGGCAGTGCTGAGTTGTAGAACTCTTCAGCCGTACCCCACGAGAATTCACTCATCTGCAAATACACGGAGGTTGTCGATGCAGAGGCCGTGACCTCTATCATAAAATAGGTATATGGGGTGGTGATACCCTCGGAGGTAAAGAACTCTACGCCTTGATAGGGTTCAGTAGGCAGGAACTCATCGGCTTTCTTATCGACAAGAACCCACTGATCGGAAGTGCGTTCAGCCTCTTCGTCAGAGGCAAAGTTGGCGGCATAGATGTTCCATGACTGCCAGTTACGACCAGGCGTCTTGTAGGTGTCGTTGGCGATGAACAAAGTGTAGTTGGTCGGAACGACAGGAACATCCGACTTGAAGATCACATAGGCTTCCGTCTCGCCGGTGATGTACGTCATGCCCCATTTGGTCTTGTCGTTTCCATCCAGCAGTTTGGCGTAGCCTTCTTTTCCGGTGCCACCCGTACCGCTCAAGGCGGTATAGTCAGCATGCATGTTCAGACTGGTCAGCGCCAATGCAAACGTAGCAAGGGCGACGAACAGCGAATGCCTTGAAGTAAAAACATGTTTTTCCATACTTGTTAGGATTTCAGTTAAAAGGTTTTATTATTAAGTAAAAGAATTCATTCAACAGATGATAGTCCCACAAATTCAAACGCAAAAATAAACCAAAGAAATCAAATTGCGAAATTTATTGCAAAAAAATAGAAGAGAGGACCAAAAATGATCCTCTCTTCCGAAAGTCAATCTAAGGGAGACTGATTACTTATTGAAAGTCTTCTTGCCGCCCTGGATGGTGATGCCCTTGTAGTCCTTGCTTACGCGCTGGCCCATGACATTGTAGATGAATGTCTCAGGAACCTCAGTCTCGATGACGGTGTTCTCAATGCCAGTGTTGATGACCTCGCCACCTTCGGCCTTCATCTGAGCCTCGGTAACCATGATCAAGTTGCGTACACTGACGTTGAAGGTTCCGCTGGAAGCGAGATCCCAACGCATCCAGTGGTCGGTGCCGGTACCCCAGCCGAAGCCGTTGGAAACGCTGATGTAAGCCTTCTTCCACTCATTGGCTGCGGCAAGATTGTCGTAGGCAATGAAGTCAGTGGTAGTAAGGTTCGGGTGAGCCAGATACAGGATACCGCCAGTGAGGTCGGCACTGCACTTGTACTCGAATGCAAGGATGTACTGATCCTCTGGCAGAACCTCGTACATAACCTTGTTCAGGCCGATGTTGGGACGGTTGCCATTGCAAGTCAGTTCATACTCGAACGGAGCAGTCTCGTTGAGTTCGAGAGAACCCTTCGACTTGGAAGGATCAAGGTCGATGTAGCAAGGATACTTGGCCTTGAGGTCGGCACCAGCCTTGATAGCCTCGTCAGCGGTGAAGATGCCCATGCTGCCCTCGAGCACTGCAAAGGTAGCATCGCCATAGGTGGTGTTGTCAGCCTCGGTCATCAGTTCTGCGTGAGCATCCCACTTGCCAACAACAGCGTTGTAATCCTCGATGGACTTCACATAAGCGTTCTTGCAATCGTAGATGGTCTTGAAGCAGTCACTGTTGCTGACGAGAGTTGCATACTTGTCGGCACCGGTGGAAGGAGCAGAACCCATGTTGGTCTTGAGGGTCTTGAAGGCAGCCTCGTTGACGAAGGGCATAGTCTTGTAGTCAGCGACGTCATACCAGCCTTCATACTCGTTGAGGCTGTTGATCAACTTGTTCTGGCAAGCCAGAGTCAGGTCAAGAGCAGCAGCGGCAGCATCGCCGTTGAGGTCTTCGCCGAGGAACTTGATAGTGGTGTTGCCGAGACCAGTCCAGTCACCGCCATTCTGGGTGCCTTCGTTCTTTGCACCGAAGGTAAGGGTACCGTCGGTAACCTGAGCGATTACATAGTTCTGATAGCGGCCAGCCTGGAAGGCATAGCAGCAACTCTGAACGCCCCAGATGACATAACCGAGGGTATCGGCGCCTTCGCCATTCTCAGACATGATAGGTTTGTCAGAAATGTTACCGAGCCAGCAGTTGACACGGTCAACAGCGTCTTCCTTGGCGATCATGTCGTCGTTGACGCTCTGGATGTAGGTTACATTGTCGTTGGCATAGAGGACGGCAGCGTAGTTGTCGGCGTAGATGTCACCCTGTGAACGGAAGCCACCGTTCATGCCTACCAGATAGTAACCGTTCTTCAGACCAGTCAGCGTCTGGTATACGTGGAACGTGGTGTTTTCGTTGCAGAACTCAGCAGCGCTGGAGGTCATCTCGGCATTGTAGTTGTAGCCATAGACTTCACCGTTCCAGCCCTCTTCGCCATAAGCGAAACTGGGATTCTCAACCATAGCGGTGATGTCGGTACCTGCGACATAACCCTTCAGCAGAGCGGCCTTGGCAAGGCTGTTCATGAATGCAACCTCATCCATGAGTTCATCGTTGTTGAGCAGATGCTGGGCAACGACAGTGGCAGCAGAACCGTTGGGGAACTGATCGCCAGCCTCAACCTCATCGTTCAGGTAGGAATTCAGGACAGCAAGTTCGTCGCTGGCCTCGAAGTTGGCAGTAGCAGCCTTCATGGCAGCCACCTTCTCCTTAAACTGATCGTAGATAGTAGCGCTGAGAAGGATCTTCTCATAGGTTTCCTTCATGGTGAGGTAGTCACGATAAACCTGCTCAACATCCTCAGCGGAGAGGATATCGTCCTCGGCATCGTAATAAACATTGATCAGAGAATCTGTGGCGACAATGCCCTCAATGGACAGTTCGTCGAGTTCGGCTCTGTAGCCCTCCATGATTTCCTCAGCCTCTTCCTCTGTACCGAACTCAAACTCGCTCATCTGGACGCTGGTGCCGCTGTATGCAGCGGTAATAACGACCTTGAAGTACTTATACTCCTCGGTTACGCCCTCGGTGAAGCCGAAGGGAACGGTGACAAAGTTAGCAGCGGGCAGACGGTCCTGACCGATTCCCTCACGGTTGTCGAGCAGTACCCAACCCTCAGCGTCGACGGTAGCATCGGCATCCTGTGCGAAGTTAGCACCATAGACCTGCCAGTTCTTCCAGTTACGGCCAGGGTTATTCTCGGTATCGTTACCAGTGGTAAGTTTGTAGAACAGAGGCTGGGTCGGGGTCAAGGTATAGAAGATAACATATGAGCCACCGCCTTGGACAGCGCCACCCCACTTCGTCTCGTAGTTCTTGTCGACGAGTTTGGTGTAGTTCTCATTATCACCCCAGTTGTCCATGTTACCGGAAACGACGCAGAAGCCGCCCTCAAGGGCTGCCCTGGCAACGGTATTCAGGTAGGTGGTGTACTCTTCCAACTCTGCGTTCTCGATCTGCAGGTTGGCCATGATGTAGCTGTATGAACCATAGGGATACTGTTCATTGGGCTCGATATCGTCGTTGACGAAGGCACTCCAGTAGTCCTCCAATTCTGCATTCATATAGCCAGTAGCAGCACGCACCTCCTCAACAGCGAAGTCGAACTCGATGTAGAGTTCCTCGGAAGTGGTGAGGTTTGCAATCAAACCGTCAAGGCTATTGTAGAGGTTACCCAGTTCAACGATGCTGGCGGTTTTCTGCATCTTCTCCAGGGCTTCGTCAAATGCCTCGAAGTACTTCTTGCAAGCAACAGCATCCTCATCGGGACGCATCTCCATGAACTTCTGGCAGTACTCCTGACGGCAAAGTACGAAGTTGGCGCCATTGCCGAAATCGAATTCGCACATCTGAATCAGAGCGGTAGGCTCGGAAATCTCAATCATGAAGTACTCATAGGGAGTATCGGAAGGATTGCTCATGAACACGAAGGTTGAAAGGTGGTCGGCAGCGGGCAGGATGTCTTCACCGACATTCTCCTTGTTGTCAAGCAGTACCCACTGGTCACTCTTACGGATTGCTTCGTCATCGTAACACTGATCTTCGACATATTCTTCGTCGTCGAAGTTGGCGCCATAAATCTTCCAACTCTTCCAGTTACGCTCGGGATATTTGCCGGTATCGCCACCAAGGATCAGATGGTAGTAGGTAGGAGCGATAGGCGCGCTAGCCTTGAAGACGATCCAGTAGTCACCCTGGTTAGAGCACCACTTGGTATTTTCGTCACCGTCGACGAGTTTGTCATACTCTTCGCCTCCGAAACCGCCACGGCCACCTAAGGCCTTGTAGGTTACATCAATAGCGCCTTCGGTAAGGTCCTTTGCATACTTCTCCATCATCATGTTGACGAAGATAGCCTCATCGTTGATGCCATCGACATCCAGCAGACAGTTGGAAATGACATAGGAATAACTACCGTTGGGATAGGTCTCGCAGGGAGCCACCTCAGTGTCGAGGTAGTTGCCAACCAGCGTACGGGCATCACCGGTGATACAGTCATGCTTCTCGTAGTGAGTACGCAGCTGACCAACCACGTTGATGTAACTGTCATAAGCGTTCTGAGAGTTCTTGATGGGAGTCTGTGCTTCCAAGGCTGCCTTATAGGCATTGTGGACTGCGAAGATGTCTGTACCAGCAAGGATGCTCTCCAATACGGCTTGATACTCAGCGGCAAGGCTCTTCTGCATAGGCTTGGACAAATCCATTTGTGCAGCCTTGTATTGAGCCTTCTTGTCGATGGCCAGCGTGGCATCATCACCGAAGTAGAACTCAGAAATCTGGAAGTTGCCACCAACGGATTTGGTGGGAACGATCATGAAGTAATGATACTTGGTAGTATTGCCTGCATTGGGGAGGAAGAATGTCTCGGTGTAGTTGGCATCGGGCAGGTCATGGCAGTCGGTACGTTCGTCAATGAGTTCCCAGTTGGCATCGCGTGTGGCCTTGGAGTCATCGTCAGCCGTCAGACCGTAGATCTTCCAATCCTGCCAGTTACGGCCGGTGTAGGAACGGTTGTCATTGGCGGTGGTGATGCAATAGTAGGTGGGAGCGATGTCACGGGTTGACTTGAAGATGACATAGACATCGTCACCTTCATTCAGACCGTTGTACCACTTGGTGCTGGTCGAACCGTCGAACATCTTGTCTACACACTCGTTAGTGCCATCGTGCTTGGTTCCTTCAAGAACGGTATAACCAGGCTTTGTGGAGTTGTAGAACTGCTCAGCGGTACCCCAGGCGAACTCACTCATCTGCATGTAGGTGCTTGGATTGCTCGAAACAATGGCAGTTACCTCGACCATGAAGTAAGTGAAAGTCTCCATGATGCCTTCGGAAGTGAAGTACTCGACGGGAGCGTAAGCCTCGACGGGAACGACCTCTTGTTCCTTCTTGTCCACGAGGGTCCAGCCTGTTGACTCGTAAACAGCCTCTTCGTCAGATGCGAAGTTGGCAGCATACACATTCCAGGAACTCCAGTTACGACCGGTGTTCTTGTAGGTGTCGTTGGCGATGAAGATGGTGTAATTCGTAGGAATCACAGGCACATCTGACTTGAAGATCACATAGGCTTTCGTCTCGCCGTTGGTGAAAGACATGCCCCACTTGGTTCTGTCGCTTCCATCCACCAGTTTGGGATAGCCTTCATTACCTGTGCCACCAGTACCGGCCAAGGCGGTGTACTGGGCAGCAACGTTAAGGCTGCTCAGCGACATTGCCAGAGTGGCAAAAGCGACAAACAGCATACGTTTTGAAGTAAAAATACTTTTTACCATACTTGTTGATTGATAGATTAATAAAAAATTTATAATTAAAAACTCAATTTCATGGCTACAAAAATAATTCATTCTAAACAAACGGACAAGCAAAATGGTTTTTTTTTAAAAAAAGATTGCGCACACATAAAAAAAGGAGGAGAAAAAGGTATTCCTGCCGGAACTTTATATATCGTCAACAGGTATGTTCATGAGGTTGCTTTCTCCCCTTCTCCTCCCGGATTTCGAGATGCCGATTTCAGCAAAAAGCGAGACACCTCCAACGGCTGGAACGCCAGGAGGTGTCTGCAAAAACGAGCGGATTTCGTCTTGGGTTATTCCTTGTCGCTGCGTTTATGGGAGCGCACTTTGCGAGGAGCGAAGGTATGCGTGCCGACAAGTTCATCATCACGCACATTGAATACACGGACGAGCAGTTGTCCATTCTCCACATTGCCCTCTATCACAGTGGGATAACTGCTGCCATTTCCCTTCATGGAATGGCCTCCTCCCACTATCTGAGCCCAAGTGCGTTCCCCTTCGGGAGCATCGAAGCGGTAGCGGTGCTGGTGAGCGGTAATGATGAGTTGGCAGCCAGCCCGTTTCAAGGCAGGTGTCCACAGATTGGCACACGTCCGCTGCCAGGCAGCAAAGTCCCCGTTATAGTCGGGATGCGTGTCGGCAGGCCCCAGATCGCCCGGATTTTCTTTCGGATCCGGATCAAAGAGAGGAATGTGGCAGATGGCTACCAGATAGGGGGCTTTGGCAATCTCAGGACGACGAAGGGCATCCTCCAACCATGCCACCTGTGCCTCACGATAGGGACCGCTGGTGAACAAACCGGCAAACAACGGGTTGGTGTCCAACTTGTCTTCCGCAGTGTCAAGGCCAATCAGAGCCACATCGCCCATACGGACTGCGAAGTTACGGCCAAGGTCCCAGTCACGGCTCTTGCGTTCCTCCGGCTGACGGAACATCCATACCCGCTCGAGATGGCGGTTGGCCATTCCACGCGAGTCGTGGTTGCCGCAGCAGAAGAGGTACGGAGTTTCCGATGCATAGTCGCGGCGAGTAATCTCAGGCTCCAGGAAAATGCGTTTCTGCGCCTCGATGGTTTCCTCGGTATTGCTTGCATCACCGTTCCATACAACGCATGCCGGAGCCAGTTCGGCAATTTTGTTCATCTCTGCTTCTATGGCGGGCCAATCCACATGTGTGTCGTTGATTACGCAGAAGTGCGACGCAGCTTTCTTGCCTGCCGTGACAAAAGAGTAGATGCGGGGATCTTCCTCATTGCCAATGATTTTCATACCGTATCCGCCCTTGTACTCAATGCGGTCTGCCCCAATGCGATAGTAATAGCGGGTAGCAGGATCCAGACCTGTCAGACGTACCAGCATCACCTTGTCATTCATGTCCGTAACACGAAAACCGCCACACTTTACCGTGCGGGCATCACTCAAATCGGCATTTTTACTGAACGTTACATAACCATTGGCCATGTCGCTCACACTGAAGGCCACACCCATACTGGTTGCAGCATAGTTCTGCAGCATGGGGCAAGAGGTAATCAGTTTGCCTTCAGCCTTCTGTCCATCATCGGGAATGGGTAACGATACAGCGGCAGCCTGAACATTCTGCGGGTGAGTACCCAATGCAGCACCTGCAGCCAACATGGCACTGTTGCGAAGGAAATCTCTTCTGTTCATATCTTTCAAGTATTGATGTTCTGACCGCAAAAATAATACTTTTTTTCCGACTCGCCGAAAAAAAAGTAAAAGAATACGGTATCGGCATGTTCAAGGCAGCAGCGCACATTGTTCATCCGGTTGTGCGGTCTGTACATCGAAACGGGGTAAACACGGACATTTTTTCCAAGAACTTTGCTATAAAGGGAAAAACAACAGCAAATACTGATGAAAAATCAAATGCGGGAAGAAAAATGAACTTTGTTTTGGAATTTTCAATGCTTTCGTTTTGAATTCCACCGCATTGGAAATGAAAACCAATGCATTGGAAAATCCGTTTCAAAGTTCAAAAAAAGAAAAAGAAAGGTCATTTTCTGCGGCATCCTTTTCATTTTGAAAATGCAATCAAAAGATTTTGTGAACTGGTCCTGCAGGAGATGCATCGGTTGGAATCATCTTCAGACAAACGGGGATTTGAGAGCAAATTCGACGGAGGGATTTGCCGTTTTTTCTTTCCGGAACAATCGGCTGTCGTGTCAGACTCAGCGGCTGGTATTTTCGTTCTGCCACTGAACAACACAAATAACAAAACGAACCAGAACTTACATCTTTATATAAGAATCATTTTTCATCCTTATTGATGTCGAAAGGGACATCATTTCCCCATGAA
>R22__coassemble_73_pt1 | contig 81781 bp, 64 predicted proteins | sample R22__metabat2_low_PE_006 | metagenome-assembled genome bin R22
ACATGCGAAAATGCAGAATTGAGAAATTGAGAAATTGATAAATTGATTTTTTGATTTTTTGAGAAAACTAACCGATACCTCCCCAAATACAGCGAACAAAGAGGTCAAAGAAGTAGCAATTTCTCTACCTCCACGGCCGCAATTTCCCTTTTCTTTGCAGCAAGTTTTGCGTGCATTCGCCAGCCAACGCGGAGCGGGGATTTCGAACCGAAGCATCGGTTTGAAGGGGATTTTCGTCGAAATGTTAAATAGTGTTGAAAACGGAAAAATAATTCTCGATTTTGCGTCAAATGTCGTCTAAAATGCCGTCTTTTGCAACGGGGTTAGGTGCGAGGCGGCCGATGAGGGGGGACACGGCACGCTGCGAATCGACGACACACAAACTGAAAAGCCTTACTAAAATCTTTCCTTTTGAACTTTGGATTTCCGGAACGGAAGCATGGCTTACCGGCATCGTTTTTTCTGCCCGCAGAATCGAAACAAACGCGCACGAAAATCAATGCACTATTGGCGGTACCATTGGCGGTATTGTTGGCGGTACTTGACGAAGCGGGCACACACTCTGCGCGACAGACATACGGCGATGTCTGCCAAAAGGATTTCTTCCAGCCTTTGGCCAAGGTGGAAGGGAATGATGGAAAAAGCGAGGGTTATTCCACTTCTTCGTAGTGGGCGTTTTCGGCCGTGGAGGCGTCGACGACTTTCTTCTTGGGCTCACTTACGCGGGTGAGCGTCGTGGTGCCTTCGGGCTGGGTCGGACGGGGCGTTTCGCGTTTGGGTGTCGTGCGTGATTGCTTTTTGCTCATGGGGCTGCGGAAGAGGCGGACCAGCAGCCAAATCATGATGATGGTGATGATGATTTTGGTCATGGGCTGTTATTGTGGATGGGTGAGAAGCGAGAGAATGATATAGAGGCCGATGACGGCACTGAAGACAGAGAGGGCACCTGTCAGACCATGGGCGCACAGTTGCCATGCGAGCAGCACTGCACTGACGATGAGGAAGAGGATGGCGACGGTGTTCTTCTTGCCTTTCTTGAACTTCAGGGAGAACATCGGAATCTCGGCCACCAGCAGCCACGAGAAGAGTGCGACGAGGGCAAGCAGCAGCCACACGCCCCAGGTCTGGGCGATGAGAGTCGTCCCGCTTCCTACGCAGAGACCACCCCAGAAGAGGGCGTTGGCAGGTGTGGGGAGACCGATGAATGTGGTGGCCTGACGTTCGTCGAGATTGAATTTGGCCAGACGCAGTGCCGAGAAGGCGGCAAGCAGGAAGGCGGCAAAGGGAAGCAGCCGCGCGACGAAAGGTGCTGTGCCGGACAGAGTGGGGTGGGACGCAACGCAATGGCCTATCAGGGTGTAGACCATGGCTGCGGGGGCCAGTCCGAAGGTGATGTCATCGGCCAATGAATCGAGTTCCTTGCCGATGGACGAGGACACATGGAGGGCGCGTGCAGTCAGACCGTCGAAGAAATCGAACACGCCACCTATTAATATAAAGAGGAATGCGCGCGTATACGCTCCCTGGAAAGCGAACATCGTGGCTGCACAGCCCATCAGGAGGTTGCAGCAAGTCACGGCATTGGGGATTGCTTTGACGATTCTGTTTGCCATTTCGTGTGCAAAGATAGGGCGATTGGCACAATATTGCAAGAAAATGGTGAAAAATAGGGCGCCGAAGGATAGTGCGGAGGTATGCAGCAAGCGAAATGACACGTATGGAAAAGCCGTAGAAATGGTCCTGTCCAAAAAAATCGCGAGAGCCGTTTGCTGAATCGGAGAAAAAATGTTTATCTTTGCAGTCGAACCTCAATATTCAATGTTTTAAAAATAGTAATACCAAACAAAACAGTATGCGACCTATGGACAGAAGAGATTTCATCAAGAAGGCTGCCGTGCTCAGCGCAGGGCTCTATGCCTCACCCATGCTGGTGAGGGCTGCAGACAGGAAAAACAAGAAGACAGGTGCCAACGACAAGATCCACGTGGGTCTGATCGGCTGCAATGGCATGGGCTTCTCGGACTTGCAATCGTTCCTCCGCAACTCCGAGGTGGAGTGCATCGCCTTGGCGGATATCGACAAGGGTGTGCTGGAACGCCGGGCGGCCGAGACGGAGCAGATCCAGGGCAAGAAGGTCAAATATCTCTATTCGGACTGGCGGCGCCTGATCGACAACAAGGATGTGGACGTAGTGATTATCGGCACTCCCGACCATTGGCACTGCCTGCAACTGGTGGCTGCCTGTGAGGCGGGCAAGGACGTGTACTGCGAGAAACCCCTTGGCAACAGCATTGAGGAGTGCAACATCATGGTGCGTGCAGCACAGAAGTACGACCGTGTGGTACAGGTGGGCCAGTGGCAACGCAGCGATCCGCACTGGCAGGATGCCATGGACTTCGTGCACAGTGGACAACTGGGCAAGATCCGCACGGTGCGCGTGTTCTCGTACCAAGGCTGGTGTCCTTCCATTCCCGTGGTGGCCGATGAGCCCGTTCCCGAAGGCGTCGACTACGACATGTGGCTCGGACCGGCTCCTGAGCGTCCTTTCAACCGCAACCGCTTCCACTTCACCTTCCGCTGGTTCTGGGACTATGCGGGCGGTCTGATGACCGACTGGGGCGTTCACCTGCTCGACTATGCACTCTACGGCATGAACGTGACGGCACCGAAGACCATCATGGCATCCGGTGGCAAGTTCGGTTATCCTGATGATGCCTGCGAGACGCCTGACCTGCTCCAGACAATCTATACCTTCGACGGCTTCACGGTGCTCTGGGACCACGCCATCGGCATCAACGACGGCGCCTATGGCCGCACGCATGGCCTGGGCTTCGTGGGTGAGAATGGTACGCTCGTGGTGGACCGCGGCGGCTGGGAGGTCATCCCCGAGGATGTCAGCGGACACAAGCGTATGGAGCCTGTGGAATTGCACCGTGCCTATGGCGAGGGCGGTCTGAACCTTCACGTCAAGAACCACCTGGAGTGCATCAAGAACCACGACCGTCAGGGCTGTCATGCCAGCATCGAGATCGGCGCCCATATCGCCAAATTCTCACAGTTGGGCAACATCGCCTACCGAACGGGCAAGAAACTGACCTGGGACGGCACCTCGTTCGGTGATGCCGAGGCCGACAGTTACCTGTGCAAGACCTACCGCGATCCTTGGAAACTGCCGAAGATATAATGCCGAGTGCCGCGTGACGTCCGGCGATTGAAGAAAGAGATATGGAAGAATTCAAAGTGCAGGTTCTGGGGTGTGGCTCGGCCAAACCGACTCCCCGTCATACGACCTCGTCGCAACTGGTGAGTCTCCGCGACAAGTTGTTCATGGTAGACTGCGGCGAGGGCACGCAGATACAGATGGCCCGCTATCATGCCAGTTATGCCCGTCTGAACCATATCTTCATCAGCCATCTGCATGGCGACCATTGCTTCGGACTCATCGGCCTCATCTCCACATTGGGCATGCTGGGGCGTGGCCATGCCGCCACGCTCCATATCCATGCCTTTCCCGAACTGGAAACGCTGCTCCGTCCGCAGATTGACTTCTTCTGCCACGACATGGCCTACGAAGTGGAGATTCATCCCTTCCAGCCCGGTGTGTCGGAGGTCATCTACGACGACCGTTCGCTCACGGTGACCACCATCCCCCTCAACCATCGCATGCCTTGTTCGGGATTCCTGTTCCGCGAGAAGCCCACGCCCCGCCACATCCGAAGGGAAATGATTGATTTCTACAACATTCCCATCAGTCAGATCAACATCATCAAGAATGGTGGAGACTATGTGACGGAGGAGGGCGAAGTCATTCCCAACGAGCGGCTGACCACTCCCTCGAACCCCGTACGCAGTTATGCCTATTGCTGTGACACGGCTCCTTCCCGTTCCATCCTGCCGCTCATCGAGGGCGTTGATGTGCTGTACCACGACGCTACGTTTGCCACTTCCGAGGCATTCCGAGCGCAGGCCACCTTCCACTCCACTGCGGCGCAGGCAGCCGAAATCGCTGCGGCGGCCGGGGTGGGGCGTCTGGTGCTGGGCCACTACTCGTCCCGCTATGTGGACGTGAAAAAACTCCTCGACGAGGCACTGCCCATCTTCCCCGACACGGTCCTCGCCGACGAGGGTATGGAGATCATCGTATGATGACGGTATCCCGCACGGCCGCCATCCGTTGGCTCTCCGGTGCGTTCCGTACGTCATAGCAATGCATCTAAAACGAATGGCGCGACGTCTTTTTGTGACAGAAACAGTAGAATTTTGGCTTTTGGTGTGAAGCATTTGCTTTTTTTGTTGTACTTTTGCGGCCATGGCTGTCAATGAAGAACTGCTCCTGCAACAACTGCGCGATCCCAAGACCGCACAGGCTGCCTTCACGGTGCTCGTCCGCGAGTACACCGAGCCGTTGTATTGGCATCTCAGAAGGATGGTCATTGACCATGACGATGCCAACGACCTCCTGCAGAATACCTTCATCAAAGCCTGGACGAATATCGACAGTTTCCAGGGCAATGCGAAGATTTCGACCTGGCTCTACCGCATTGCCTCCAACGAGGCACTGACATTCCTTGGCAAACAGACCAACATGCCTTCCGTGAGCATCGATGATGAGGAGATGTCGCCCGCAAACCAACTGGAAGCAGACGAGTATTTCGACGGTGATGCTCTCCAACTGCGTCTGCAGGAAGCCTTGAAAACCTTGCCGCCCAAACAACAGTTGGTTTTCAACATGAAATACTTCGACGAAATGAAGTATGAGGACATGTCCGAGATCCTCGGCACCAGTGTCGGTGCCCTCAAAGCATCGTATCACTTGGCCGTCAAAAAAATAGCAGCTTTTTTTGAGGATGACATTTAAACTATTGACAGCATTTCAAGTCATATTAACGTATTACCCGAATAAGAATCAGCAAAATGTCTGACGAAAGCAAAATAAAGGAAAAAGTAGGCACAGAGAACCCGTTCCGTGTTCCGGAGGGGTACTTTGAGTCATTCCAGCAACAGTTGCTGGGTTCGCTGCCTGACCGTGTCGTGGCAGAACCGGTGCCCGTGAGGGTGTCGATGTGGACGAAAGTTCGTCCATGGCTGTCTGCTGCCGCCATCGTTTGTGGCGTCGTGCTGGCTGTGGGTGTGTACCGCGGCCTTGAAAAACCCGATAAAGGCATCCTCGCCGAAGGCGTGGAACAGGTGCTGACGGAAGATGAGATGTCGGACTATATGGCTACGTCCTTCTTCGACGAATATACGCTCTACACGTATCTCACTGGTTACGAGTATTGATTGTCTTACCAATGAAACAATCGGTTATGAAAAAGTTTTTTCTGGTCATCGTGGCTCTCTTCTGCCTTTCGGGCATCTGTGCACAGGACCAACAGCAGGGCAAGGGTTGGCGTATGTCACCCGACGAATATCGCAATCGTCAGCAGGAGTTCATCACCCGTCGTGCTGACCTGACCGAAGTGGAGGCTTCCGCCTTCTTCCCCGTTTACTTCGAACTTCAGAAACAGAAGATGGAACTGAACGGAGAACTGCGCCGCAAGATGCGCGCAGCGTGGAAAGATCAGTTGACGGAAGAGGAGGCAGCAGTGCTTGTCGAAGAAATGGCCGACATGAAGTTGAAGTGCGACCAACTGGACAAGGATTATCTGCAGAAGTTCGTGAAACTCATCCCGGCTACCAAGATGATGAAGGTGCAGATGGCTGAGGAGGAGTTCCGCCGCGAACTGCTTCGCGATATGGAACACGGACATGAAGCCCGTGCCCCAAAGAAATAAGTCGTTCAGACAAGAAACAATGAACCTGAGACATGGCTGTTGAGGTTTATTCCAGGCCAGTCTTTAAGAAAAAGAGAATAGGATAACACTTCTGCGTGAGGTTCACGCAAAAAGAAAGCGGGTCGGTCAACCGGCCCGCTTTTGTTGTTGCTTGGAATGAGCGTTCAGTTATTCGAGTGAGAAACTCTTCTCACCAATCATCACCCCGTCAGCGAAGACGGATACGGTGTAGGTGCCGGCATCGAGGAATTCTTCAACGTTCCAGTAGACGGTCACGCCCTGCTCTTCGCCCGTGTATTCAATGATTTTGCGGATGGAGTACACGAGTTTGCGGTTCTGGTAGGAGAAGGTCTTGCCGTCTTTGGTGAGCACTTCACCGCCAGGCTTGAGGATGCGTACGAAGATATCCTTCTCGCCAGTCTGGGCGGTGATGTTCTTCACGATGGTGAAACTGACGGCAATCGATGTGACGTCCTTGACCTGAACGGTACTCTTGCCACGCTTGTTCTTGGCCGTGACACTGAATCCCGTGGCATCGAGTTGGGAGGCCAGCGTCACCTTGTCCGACAGATTCTTGGCGGTCTCCTGCAACGAACTGATCTGCTGGGTGGCAGCGGCATACTGACGCTTTACCTGCTTGTTCTCGTTGTGGAGTTTCTCGTTGGCCTGGTTGAGCGAGTCGATTTGAACGATGTAACTGCGCATGACCTTGCGGACAGTGGCCAACTCCTTCTTCAGACGGGTGATTTCGGCCGCATCATTGGCCTTGGTGTTGCGCAGTTCTTCGAGCAGACGCTGTGTCTTCTCCTTTTCACGCTCCAACTGCACCTGCAAGGAGTCGTTGCTGATCATCACCTGCATCTCGTCGTACTGGGTGGCAAAGGTGGAGTATTCGTTTTCCATTTCCTCTTTTTCGATTTCGAAGAGTTGAGTCATCTCTTCGTTCTCCACCTTGGCTTGATGCAGTTTCAGGGAAAGCAGGATGATGACGGCGGCAATAATGGCAGCGGCTGCCACTGTCGCGATGATGATATTCTTTTTGTTCATATCTGTTTTTTTGTCTTGGTCTTGGTATGCTGGGATTCCAGACGGGTTTGCTTATGGGAGTGGTCGTCTCGTCAAGTGACGATGTTCGGATGTCTATGCCTTATTTCTTCAGCGCCTCGATGGCAGCCTTCAGTGAGGCAATCTTGCTCTCGGCATCGGCTTGCTTCTTCCGCTCGGTGGCTACGACAGCCTCGGGGGCATGGGCTACGAACTTCTCGTTGCCCAACTTCTTCAATACACTCTGCAGGAATCCTTCAGCGTAAGCCAGTTCCTCGTTGAGTTTCTTCAACTCGGCCTCCACATCCATCAGGTTGCCGAGGGGAACGGCATATTCGGTGGTTCCCACCATGAAGGCCACGGCGGTGCCCGTCTTCTCGGCAACGGTGTTCATGGCGCTGATGTTGCCCATCTTGGCAATGACAGCGTCGAAAGCCTGAAGTTTGTTCTCCCCAACGACCTCGAGTGTGAGGGCTTCCTTGGGTGAGATGTTCTTCTGCAGACGGATGGTGCGTACGGCGGCGATGACCTCCTTGACAGCCTCGAAGTCGGCCAGCAGCGTGGCATCGAACGTCGTGGCGTGCTGGTCGGCGCGCTGGTACATGATGCTCTCGCCTTCGCCACGTTCCTCGATGGCCTGCCAGAGTGCCTCGGTGATGAACGGCATGAAGGGGTGGAGGAGACGCAGCAGGGAGTCGAAGAAGGAGAGGGTGGCATCGTAGGTCTGCTTGTCTATGGCACAGCCATAAGCCGGCTTGACCATCTCGAGATACCAACTCGAGAACTCGTCCCAGAACAGGTTGTAGATGCTCATGAGGGCATCGCTGATGCGGTATTTGCTGAAATGGTCGTCCATCTCGGCGCTCACCTGTGCGAGTTTCTGGCTGAACCACTGTGTGGCGGCGGCAGCAGCCTCGGGCTGGGCGATGGTGGCATCGACACTCCATCCCTTGACCAGACGGAAGCAGTTCCAGATCTTGTTGTTGAAGTTGCGGCCCTGTTCGCAGAGACTCTCGTCGAAGAGGATGTCGTTGCCGGCAGGTGCACTGAGCATCATGCCCATACGGACGCCGTCGGCTCCGTACTTGTCGATGAGGTCGAGGGGGTCGGGACTGTTGCCGAGGCTCTTGGACATCTTGCGTCCCAGTTTGTCGCGTACGATACCGGTGAAATAGACATTCTTGAAGGGCATCTGTCCCTGATATTCGTATCCGGCCATGATCATGCGTGCCACCCAGAAGAAGATGATGTCGGGTCCGGTGACGAGGTCGGAGGTGGGATAGTAGTATTGGATTTCTTCGTTGCCGGGGTTGTTGATGCCATCGAAGAGGCTGATGGGCCAGAGCCAGCTGGAGAACCAGGTGTCGAGGGCACCTTCATCCTGCAGGAGTTCTTCGGGCTGGATGTTCTCGTAGCCAGGGATGAGACGTGCCTTGGCGGCAGCCTTTTCGGCGGTTTCGGCGACGACGTACTTGCGGTCTTCGTCCTTCACGTCTTCCTGTCCGGGAAGGAAGTAGGCCGGAATGCGGTGGCCCCACCAGAGTTGACGGCTGATGCACCAGTCTTTGATGCCCTCGAGCCACGAACGGTAGGTGTTCTTGTACTTGGGGGGATAGAAACGGATGTCGTCGTCCATGACGGGCGGCAGGGCGATGTCGGCAAAGTGCTGCATGCGGATGAACCACTGCAGGGAGAGACGGGGCTCGATGGGTACGTTGGTGCGCTCGCTGTAGCCAACCTTGTTGTCGTAGTCTTCGACCTTCTCGAGCAGCAGGGCACTGTCGAGGTCCTTGACGATCTGCTTGCGGCAGTCGAAGCGGTCCATGCCGACGTACATGCCGGCAGCCTCTGAGAGGGTGGCGTCGGGGTTGAAGATGTCGATGGTCTCGAGGTTGTACTTCTGTCCGAGGGCATAGTCGTTGACGTCGTGGGCAGGCGTGACCTTGAGGCAGCCCGTACCGAACTCAATCTCCACATATCGGTCCTCGATGATGGGGACGACGCGGTTCACAAGGGGTACGATGACGCGTTTGCCCTTGAGCCATGTGTTCTTGGGGTCCTTGGGGTTGATGCAGACGGCGATGTCGCCCATGATGGTTTCGGGACGTGTGGTGGCAACGACGGCGTAGCGACGACCTTGGACATCGCGATGGATGATCTGATGCTTTACGGTGGGGTCGAAGGGATCGGTGGCAGCCAGTACCTGGGCATCGGCTTCTTCACCGTCGGTGCTTCCGGCCGGCTCGTCGACATAGTAGCGCAGGTAGAAGAGGTGGCTGTGCTCGTCGTGATAGATGACTTCCTCGTCGGAGAGGGCCGTCTGACGCTCGGGGTCCCAGTTCACCATGCGCAGACCGCGGTAGATGAGGCCTTTGTCGTAGAGGTCGCAGAAGACCTTGATGACGCTCTCGGAACGCTTCTCGTCCATGGTGAACGAGGTGCGGTCCCAGTCGCACGAACAGCCGAGTTTGCGGAGTTGCTTGAGGATGATGCCTCCGTGCTCGTCGGTCCATGCCCAGGCATGACGGAGGAACTCTTCGCGGGTGAGGTCGCTCTTCTTGATGCCTTGCTCGGCCAGACGCTTGATGACCTTGGCTTCGGTGGCAATGCTGGCATGATCGGTGCCAGGTACCCAGCAGGCATTCTTTCCTTCCATGCGTGCACGACGCACGAGGATATCCTGGATGGTCTCGTTGAGTACATGACCCATGTGGAGGACGCCCGTGACGTTGGGGGGCGGGATGACGATGGTGTACGGTTCGCGGCCGTCGGGCTTCGAACTGAAGAGTTTGTTGTCAATCCAATACTGATACCACTTGCCCTCTACTTCAGAGGGATTGTACTTGCTTGCGAGTTCCATATTGTTGTATGCTATCTATATTTTAAATAACGGGCTGCAAAGATACACATTTTTGCCCAATCCGTCTTGCTCTTTTGCTCTCATTTTTGCCTTTTGGGCAAAAAAAAGGAAAAGAAAGAGATTGAGCGATAAAAAGTGCGGGGAAAAGTTTTTTGCACGGACAAATATGCTTATTTTTGCACTGTTTTTCAAAACCCTTTATCCTTAAATCAATAAAATGAGCACCACTGCACCGTTCATGGTATTCTCGGGTACTAAATCGAGATACCTTGCCGAACAAATTTGCGACTCGCTTGGCTGCACCCTTGGCAATATGATTGTCACCCATTTCGCAGACGGCGAGTTTGCTGTTTCTTATGAGGAGTCTATTCGTGGAAAGGATGTGTTCCTTGTACAGTCCACCTTCCCGACAACAGACAATCTGATGGAATTGCTCCTGATGATTGATGCTGCTCGTCGTGCCAGCGCGCACAGTGTCATTGCCGTCATCCCTTATTTCGGTTGGGCTCGTCAGGACCGCAAGGACAAACCCCGCGTCTCCATCGCCTCCAAGTTGGTCGCCGACATGATCACTGTTGCCGGTGCCGATCGTGTCATCACCATGGACCTCCATGCCGACCAGATCCAAGGATTCTTCAACATCCCCGTTGACCATCTCTACGCCAGCAATGTGTTTGCTCCCTACATCCAGAGCCTGGACGTCGATATGAGCAATGTGGTCATCGCTACGCCCGATGTGGGTGGCAGCAAGCGTGCCGCAACGTATGCCAAATGGTTCAATGTTCCTCTGGTGCTCTGCAACAAGACCCGCGCCCGTGCCAATGTGGTAGAGTCGATACAGATTATCGGCGATGTCAAGGATAAGGACGTGATGTTGTTCGACGACATCGTGGATACCGCCGGCACCATCACTGCCGCTGCCAATGAAATGAAGAAGGCCGGCGCTCGCAGCGTACGCGCATTTGCCAGCCACTGCGTGATGTCTGACCCTGCCACCAAACGCGTCAATGAATCACTTCTCGAGGAGATTGTATTCACCAACAGCATCCCCTACGACCTTACCCGCAGCCCGCGTGTCAAGCAAGTCAGCGTGGCCCCGATGTTTGCCGAAACCATTCGCCGCATCATCGACAACAAGCCCATCAGTGAGCAATACTTGATTCAGAAATATTAATCATTTACAACACATTCAGCATGAAAAGAAAATTCTTTGCAATTGCATCGGCCGTTGTCCTGCTGGCCTCCTGCCAGTCGGGTACCAACTACACCGTGTCCGGCACGGCTCCCTTCGCTCAGGATGGCGACACCATCGAACTCAGCCTCGTCAAGGGCCGCAACTTCGAGACCGTAGCCAAGACCGCCATTCAGAATGGTAAATTCAACTTCAAGGGTCAGACCGACACTTGCCAGATGGCCGTGCTGGTTCTGGGCGAACGTCCCATGGCCCAGTTGTTCCTCGAGAAGGGCGATATCCAGGTCGACCTCAGCCAGGATGAGGCTGCCAACGCCATTGGTACACTGAACAACAACCGTATGGAGGCTTTCAACACCCTGCTCAAGGATGTATATGAGGAATATGGCGAACTGGCCGAGAAGGCCCAGAGTTCCGATATCAGCGAGGAGGAAAAGGCTTCGCTGAAAGAGCAGATGGATGCTGTAGAGGATAAGTTCAACGAGGCTGTGAAGAGCAGCGTTTCGGACAATGCCGACAGTCAGTTCGGTCTCTACATCCTCCAGCAGTACTCCTACAACTTCCAGCCTGAGGAACTGGCTCCCATCCTTGAGGCCTATGCCGCCAACTTCCCCGACAATGAGGCTGTTGCTCGTCTGAAGGAGAACAATGACAAGGTGCTCAACACTTCTGTTGGCAAGCCTTTTATCGACTTCGAGATGAACGACCCCGAGGGCAATCCCGTGAAACTTTCCGACTTCATCGCACAGAACAAGTACACACTCGTGGACTTCTGGGCAAGTTGGTGCGGTCCCTGCCGTGGCGAGATGCCTGCCGTGAAGGCTGCCTATGAGGCTTTCAAAGAGAAGGGCTTCGGTATTGTAGGTGTCAGCCTCGACAACGATGCAGAGGCTTGGAAGAAGGCCATCACCGACCTTGGCATCACCTGGCCGCAGATGTCCGACGTCAAGGGCTGGGATTGCGCCGGTGCCGCTCTCTATGGCGTACGTGCTATCCCTGCTACCGTATTGGTTGGACAGGATGGCATCATCATCGCCCGCGACCTGCGCGGCGAAGCCATCGCTGAGAAACTCACCGAACTGCTGGCAGAGTAATCTTCATCAGGACTTATGATAAGAAAGGGAGCCTTCCGCGGAAGGCTCCCTTTTTGTTTGCATGCAGGTCAATGCCGTGGGTGACAGTGTCAGCCGAACTGTTTCATGACCTCGTCGAACTTGGCACGGATGCGCTCGGTGCAGAGGTTGCCGATGCTGCCTTCGTGGGTGTGGTGGACGGACTTCGTGGGATGATAGTCGTGGGCCTGCACCTCCATGCCGACCTTCTTGTATGCCTCGCGGAAAGGCATCCCTTCGAGGACCAGACGGTTGACGTCTTCCACAGTGAAGAGGTAGTCGTACTTCGGGTCGGAGAGGATGTCGCGGTTGATGCGGATATGCTGCAACATGAAGTCGCAGAGTTGCAGGCAGGAAGTCATCTCACCGAAAGCGGGGAAGAGGACATCTTTCAGCAACTGGAAGTCACGCTGATAGCCGAGAGGAATGTTGGTGGTCATCAACGCCAGTTCGTTGGGCAGGCTCTGCAGACGGTTACACTTGCCACGCATGATTTCGAACACATCGGGATTCTTCTTGTGAGGCATGATGGAACTGCCTGTGGTGTACTCGTCGGGGAAGGAGATGAAGCCGAAGTTCTGGTTGATGAACAGACATACGTCCATGGCGAAGCGGCCTACGGTAGCAGCGATGCTGCTGAGGGCGGCGGCAATGGCGCGCTCGGTCTTGCCACGGCTCATCTGGGCAGCCACGACATTGTAGTGGAGATCACCGAACTGGAGCAACTCGGTCGTCATGGTGCGGTTGAGGGGGAATGAAGAGCCGTATCCGGCCGCACTGCCCAACGGGTTCTGGTTGGTGATGGCATAGGCGGCAGCCAGCATGCGCAGGTCGTCGACCAATGTCTCGGCATAGGCGCCGAACCACAGTCCGAACGAACTGGGCATGGCAATCTGCAGATGCGTGTAGCCGGGCATGAGCACATCCTTGTACTGCTCGCTGAGGCTCTGCAGTCGTTCGAAGAGATGTCCCGTCTCGGTCGCGATGTCGCGTACACGGTCGCGGAAGAAGAGTTTGAGGTCCACCAATACCTGGTCGTTGCGGCTGCGCCCGGAGTGGATCTTCTTGCCGACATCGCCCAGACGGCGGGTCAGGAGCAGTTCCACCTCGCTGTGGACATCCTCGATGCCCTCTTCGATGGTGAACTGTCCGGCCAGTATCTCATCGTGGATCTGCTGCAGTCCTTCGAGCAGGACGGTCAGTTCATCGGCGGTGAGCAGTCCGATGCTCTCAAGCATACGGATGTGGGCCATGGACCCTTCCACGTCGTAGCGGGCCAGTTGGAGGTCCAGTTCGCGGTCGTTGCCTACGGTGAAGTTCTCTACCAGTTTGTCGGGCTCAAAACCCTTGTCCCAAAGTTTCGGCATGTGGTATGTTTCTTTTTGTTAGTGATTATCGAAGGGTGGCAGGAAGCCTGTTTATTCCTCGTTTTTCAAAACCAACTGATCAAGCAACCTGATATAGGTCAGGACGCCCTGTTCGATTTCGCTGATTCGGATGTATTCGTTTGCTGTATGTGAACGCGCAGAGTCGCCAGGCCCGATCTTGAGGGTCGTCAGGTGCGGCAGTACGGTCTGGTTGCTGGTGGTGGGGGAGCCGAATGCCGAGAGCCCGAGCGACAGACCGCGCTGCACGACGGGATGGTCCATGGGGATATGGCTGCTGTTGTGACGCAGTGAACGGGGCACGACGTCGCTTCCGACATGCGCCTGGATGGTCTCGACGATTTCAGCGTTGGTGTACATGCCGTTGGGGCGGACATCCACGACGAAGGTGCAGGTGTCGGGCACTACATTGTGCTGTGTGCCGCACTGCGCCATGGTGACGCTCATCTTGACGGGGCCGAGGTAGGGCGACTCCTTTTCAAACTGATAGTTGCGGAACCATTGGATATCGTCCACAGCCCGGTAGAGGGCGTTGATGCCTTCGGCTCGCGCCGCATGTCCACTCTTGCCGTGAGCCGTGCAGTCGAGCACCAGCAGTCCTTTCTCGGCCACGGCCATCTGCATGCAGGTGGGCTCGCCGATGATTGCCAGGTCGATGGGCGGCAGTTGGTCAAGGATACTTTCAATGCCATTTGCTCCGCACACCTCTTCTTCGGCTGTAGCGCTCCAGATGAACCGGCAGGGTTGGGGCTTTTTGGTCAGTTCGACGAAAGCCGCCAACAGGGCGACCACACAGCCTCCGCAGTCGTTGCTGCCCAGTCCGTGGAGGATGTCTCCCTCAATGGTGGGCGTGAACGGGTCGGACGTGTATCCGGCAGCCGGCCGGACAGTGTCGATATGGCCGTTGAGCAACACCACGGGTCGTCCGTCGGATGCTCCGGGCTCCTCCAACCAAAGGTTGTTGCCACTTCGGTGTGGTTCAAAACCTTGTGCGGTGAGCCATGACTGGATGGCATCGCAGACGGCACCTTCCTCTCGGCTGAACGAGGGGATGGCAATCATCTGCTGGAGCAGTTCGATATAGGAAGAGATGTTGATCACTCGATGAAAGTTTTATGGGGGGTTATTTGACAATCACCGTCCCTCCCTTGAGGTCGGAGGTGCTGGTAATGACGACACGGCTGACACCTGCCTCGAGGGCGTTGAAGGCATTCTGTAATTTCGGCAACATGCCGCCTGATACGGTGCCGTCCTGCTGCAGCGCCTCAAACGAAGCGCGGTTGATGACGGGGATGACGCTGTCGTCATCATCAGGATTGCTCAGCACGCCCTTCTTTTCGAAACAGAAGGTGAGCGTGACGTCATAATAGGGCGTGAGGCCTTTGGCTACCTCTCCGGCTATGGTGTCGGCATTGGTGTTGAGCAACTGTCCCTTGCCGTCGTGGGTGAGGGGAGCCATGACGGGCACAAAGCCCGCCTCGATGAGCCGTGAAATGGCCTGGCCGTTGACACATTGTACGTCGCCCACGAAACCGTAGTCCACGGGTTCTGCCGGACGCCGTGTGCTGCGGATGCTGTCGAGGTCGGCACCGGTAAGCCCGAGTGCTGAAATGCCGGCTGCCTGCAGTTGGGCCACGATATTCTTGTTGACAAGTCCACCATACACCATGGTGACTACCTCGAGCATGGCACTGTCGGTGACGCGTCGTCCGCCGATCATCGTTGTCTCAATGCCCAGACGGGATGCCATGGCCGTGGCCGAACGACCACCTCCATGGACCAGCAACTTGGGCCCCTCCACAGCGGCAAACTGCGTGAGCAACTCTGCCAGTGAGGTAGGGTCTTCGACTACCGCTCCTCCCACCTTGATGATGTTGATGGATTGTTTCATTGTTTCTTTCGTTTTTTACGATTACAGACTTTCTAGCATCCGCTTGATGACGGTCTGGGCGGAGATTTCGCGGTTGGCAGCCTCTGGGATGACGAGCGAGGTGGGTGCCTCGATGACATCGTCGGTCACAATCATACCGCGACGGACGGGCAGACAGTGCATGAAATGTCCGTTGTTCGTCACAGCCATGTGGGCGCTGTCAATGGTCCAGTTCATATCCTTGCTGAGAACCTTTCCGTAGTCTGCCTTGCAGGTCACGCCCGGACAACTCCAGTTCTTTGCATAGACGAAGTCTGCCCCCTCGAGCGCCTTCATCTGGTCGTATTCCACGCGGGCATTGCCCACGAAGAGCGGGTCGAGTTCGTAGCCTTCGGGATGAGTGACGACGAAGTCCACGTCGGCAGCGTTCATCCATTGGGCAAACGAGTTGGGCACGGCCTGAGGCAAGGCCTTGGGATGGGGCGCCCAGGTGAGGACGACCTTGGGACGGGCTACAGTCTTGTACTCCTCAATGGTGATGAGGTCGGCAAAGGCCTGCAAGGGGTGTACGGTGGCTGTCTCCATGGCGAAGACGGGACGTCCGCTGTAGCGAACGAACTGGTTGACGATGGTCTCGGCATAGTCGTAGTCGCGGTCTGTGAGTCCGGCAAACGAGCGTACACCGATAAGGTCGCAATAACTGCCCATCACGGGAATGGCCTCGAGCAGATGCTCGCTCTTGTCGCCGTCCATGATCACGCCACGCTCCGTCTCGAGTTTCCATGCACCGGCATTGACGTCGAGGACAATGACGTTCATGCCGAGGTTCATGGCAGCCTTCTGCGTGCTCAGACGGGTACGCAGCGAGTTGTTGAAAAAGATCATCAGCAAGGTCTTGTGCTTGCCGAGACTTTCGAATGCAAAACGGTCGTTCTTTATCTCGCGGGCTTCCTGCAGCGCCTGCTGCAGATTGCCGAGGTCTTGTACGTTGAAGAATGTTCTCATAGGAATTCGGGTTTGAAGATTTGGAATTGTCACAGCACCTCGCTGAGGGCTGCAAGGAAACGGTCTGCCTCGTCGGTGGTGAGGCAGAGGGGCGCCAGCAGACGCACCATGTTCTTGCCGGCCACACCGGTGAAGATATGCTTGTCGAAGAGCAACTGCTTGCGGATGGCGGCTACCTCTTCATTGAACTCGATGCCAATCATCAATCCGCGTCCACGCACCTCCTTGATGCGGGGCGAAGCGGGAAGGTTGGCCTTGATGTATTCACCCACGCGGCAGGCATTGTCGATGAGCCCCTCCTCCTCGATGATGTCCAGCACGGCCAGTGCGGCTGCCATAGCCAGGTAGTTGCCTCCGAAGGTCGTGCCGAGCATGCCCTTCACGGCCTCAAAACGGGGCGAGATGAGGATGCCGCCGCAGGGGAAGCCATTGGCGATGCCCTTGCCCATGGTGATGATGTCCGGACGGATGCCTGCCCACTGGTGGGCGAAGAACTTGCCCGTGCGGCCATATCCGCTCTGCACCTCGTCGAGAATCAACACGGCATCGTATTTGCCGCACAGCGTCTGCAACGTCTGCAGAAATCCGTTGGTGGGGATATGGATGCCTCCGCAGCCCTGGATGCCTTCTACGATGACTCCTGCCACGTCGCCTTTCTGCAGTTCAGCCTCGACGGCGGCTGCATCGTTGAGGTCGCAGAACGTTACCTTATGGTTGGCATTGAAGGGGGAGACGATGTTGGGATTGTCTGTCACGGCCACGGCACCCGAGGTGCGTCCGTGGAAACTGCGATGGAAGGCAATGATGCGGTCCTTGCCGGTATGGAACGAGGCCAGTTTCATGGCATTCTCGTTGGACTCGGCACCGGAGTTGTCGAGGAACAATGTATAATCCTCATAACCACATGCCTTGCCGAGACGATGTGCCAGTTCGGTCTGGAGAGGGTTCTTCACGCTGTTGGAGTAGAAGCCGATGGCGTTCAACTGCCGTGTGAGAGCCTCCACATAGTGCGGGTGACAATGACCTACGGATATGACGGCATGACCACCATACAGGTCAAGGTATTCCTGTCCGTCTGCGTCCCATACGCGGCAGCCTTGTGCCCTGACGGGAGTCACATCGAAGAGGGAGTAGACATCAAAAAGTTCCATATCAAAGAGGGAAAGTGAGGGTTAAAGATGGAGATGCACTTGCGGTAGAGGGCGTTGGCTGATTTAGAATGCATTGGGTTTCAGCCGCAGTCCTGTCTGCTCGTCAAGTCCGAACAGTAGGTTCATGTTCTGGACGGCCTGTCCGCTGGCCCCTTTGAGCAGGTTGTCGATAGCGGAAGTGATGAGCAGTTTGCCTGCATGCTTCTCGACATGTACAAGTGATTTGTTGGTGTTTGTCACTTGTTTGAGGTCGATGGCGGCATCGCTGACGAAGGTGAAGGCTGCATCGGCATAATAGGCCTTGTAGAGGTTGACGGCCTCTTCTTCGTCAAGGTCGCAATCCGTGTATACGGCAGCCAGAATGCCACGCGCGAAGTCACCACGCATGGGAATGAAGTTGATGAAGGGCAGTTCGTCGGTTGGCGTGCCTTGCAGCAGAGCCAGGTCGCGGCGTATCTCCAAGAGATGTTGGTGCTCAAAGGCCTTGTAGACGCTGATGTTGTCCGAACGCCAACTGAAATGGGTGGTGGCCGAAGGCTTGACACCTGCCCCGGTGGAACCTGTGATGGCGGTGACGTTCACCTCTTTTTGGATAAGGTGAGCGTGCGCGAGGGGAAGCAAGGCCAGTTGTATGGCAGTGGCAAAGCAACCAGGATTGGCGATGAGCGATGCTTGGGCAATCTTCTCCTTCTGCCATTCGGGCAGACCATACACATAGCCGTCGCTCTCGTCGCGGTAGTCCTGTGCCAGGTCGATGACCTTCAGTCCTTCCGGTCGTGCATTCTCCTCCCAGAAGGCATGGCTCTTGCCGTGTCCCTGACAGAGAAACAACACGTCGACATCGTTGAGGTCGAATGTGTCGCAGAACACCGCGTCCGTGTCGCCCAGCAGTCCGCCATGCACGCCCGCCACCGGTTCACCGGCATGGCTGGTGCTGTGGATAAAGGTGAGTTGCACTTCGGGATGGAAGACCAGCAGACGAATCAGTTCACCTGCCGTATATCCTGCGCCACCAATGATTCCAACTTTTATCATAGATACAATTTCGGTTTATAGTTCCTTTTCCAACTTTTCGCCTTCCTCCTTGTGGTTGGCGTAGTAAGCGCGGAGAGCGGTCGAGGTGACTTTGATGAAGCCCTTGGCATCCTCAGAGGTCCAGCCCTTCTGCATCTCGCCGTATTCACCGAACTTGTTCTTGACAAGGTCGTTGGGCGAATCGACGCCGACGGTGAAGAACGACAGCGGACGGAGTTCCATGATGACAGTGCCGGTGACGTTGCGCTGGCTGCTTTCCAGCATGGCCTCGATGTCGCGCATCACGGGCTCGAGATACTGGCTTTCGTGGAGGAACATGCCATACCAATTGGCCACCTGGTCCTTCCAGTACTGCTGCCACTTGCTCAGCGTATATTTCTCCAGGAACTTGTGGGCAGCGATGATCAGCATGGGGGCAGCGGCTTCGAAACCTACGCGTCCCTTGATGCCGATGATGGTGTCGCCCACGTGCATGTCGCGGCCGATGCCATAAGGAGCAGCAATGCTTTCCACCTTCTGGATGGCCTTCACGCCATCGTCGAAGGTCTCGCCGTTGACTCCCGTCAGTTCGCCGTTGGTGAAGGTCAGGCGAATCTCTTCGCTGCCTTGCTTTTCCACCTGCTTCAGGTAGGCTGATTCGGGCAGACCCTGTGCTGAATCGAGAATCTCGCCGCCACAGATGCTGGTGCCCCACAGACCTACGTTGTAGGAGTACTTCAGTTTCTTGAAGTCGGCGGGGAAACCATTGTTGTTCAGATAATCAATCTCGTACTGACGGCTCAGCGCCATGTCGCGGGTCAGGGTGATGATTTCCACGCCTGGAGCCATTACGAGGAAGGTCATGTCGAAACGCACCTGGTCGTTGCCGGCCCCTGTCGAACCGTGGGCGATGGCGTCAGCGCCGATTTCCTTGGCATAACGGGCAATAGCCATAGCCTGGAAAATACGCTCGGAAGAAACGCTGATGGGGTAGGTACCGTTGCGCAGCACGTTGCCGAACACCATGTAACGCAGACTCTTCTGGTAGTACTCGCGGGTTACATCCAGTGTGATATATGCCTTGGCGCCCAGTTTGTAGGCATTCTCCTCGTTGGTCTTCAACTGCTCGGGTGAGAAACCACCGGTGTCTGCACAGGCAGCATACACTTCATATCCTTTTTCCTTGGCCAGATACATGACCGTGAACGATGTGTCGAGTCCTCCACTGAAGGCGACGACCACTTTCTTCTTCTGTTCCATTGACTATTTCGTATTTGTTATTTCTTGAATATTTTTTTGAAGAGAGACTTCTTCTCTTCCTTTGCTTCGGTGCGGGGATCGTACATCATGCCAGTGCAGAGGCAGATGCGGCGATCGTTGCGGCAGAGCACATCGTAGTTGCAGCAGCCTTCGCAGCCCTTCCAGAACTCATCGTCCTTGGTCAGGTCGCTCAACGTCACGGGCACGTAACCCAGACGAAGATTCATCTTCATCACAGCCGGCGAGGTGGTGATGCTGAAAATCTTTGCATACGGGAAACGCTCACGTGCCAGTTCGAAGGTCTTTTCTTTAATGCGCGAGGCCAGACCCTTCAAACGGTATTCCGGATCGACAATCAGACCCGATGTGGCCACGTAGTCGCCATGCCCCCAACACTCGATGTAACTGAAGCCCACCAGGCGGTCACCGTCAAGGGCTACGACTGCTTTGCCGCCAAGCATCTTTTCCGAGACGTATTCGGGGGTACGCTTGGCAATGCCGGTTCCGCGCTGCAGAGCCGATTCATAAATCAGATTACAGATGTGTTCCGCATAGCGGGTATGTGAGGCATCTGCGTAAATTACGGAAATCTCGTTTGCTTCCATTGTATAAAAAATGTATATTTTTGTTCAATTGGGTTGCAAAAATACGCAATATTTTCGAAAGGTTGCCCAGATTTGCTATTTTTTTGTGTTTTAAATGAATATTTCTGCATTTTTATTCGGATAATCGTTTTTCTGCATCTGCTGACAGCCCTCTCTGGCGCTTTTGTGCGCTTTGTCTACAGTCCGGTTCCTGAATGAAAATTTGCATATATTTTGCATATTTTGGGAAGGAATGCGGTCTTTTGTTTGGAATGACTTTCAATTTGACGCACTACCTCAACAAAAAAACAGTTCCGCCTTTCCGTGTGATGATATGGGCTGCATCCTCAGACTTGCCAACGATTCTCCCGAAAAAAATTTTTTTGTTTTTTTGCTACATCATCTACACCATAGCACTTAACGTGATGTATATCATACATTTAATGGGTGTAGCAAGCCTTTTCTGCTACACCTGGCTACACCCTGCTACACCCTTTTGGGCCTCTTTCGGCCTTATTTGTGGCAAGAACTGTAACAAAAAAGCAAGAAAAAGTGCCGTTTCCTACCCAGATTGTGATAAAAAAAGTCATAAATGTGACACAAATAGCAGTAAAAAAACTCGCTTAAAAGCACAAAACACCTCGCAGAAAGGCTCTGCTCATCGACTGCTCATCGACTGTTCATCGACTGCTCACCGACTGTTCACCGACTGTTTATCGACTGTTCATCGACTGCCTCAGGGTGTAGCAGGGTGTAGCAGGATGTAGCATAATATATGTTGCTACACCCTCTAATCGACTTGTTTATTGTGCGTTAAATAGGATGATGTAGGAGGTGTAGCAACTTTTCAATAAAATTTTTTATTCAGACCATGCAGTTTATAAATCGCGCCGCGATTTATATAAATCAGGGCGCGATTTATAAAAATCAGCCCCTGATTTATAAAATAAAACCTTCAAAAATAAAAATGTATGGTGTGATTTTCCACACGAATACTTGCTTTTGGGATAGGAAAACATGAATCTTTGAGAAGAAACGGCATTCTCGAAAATTTCACGGGGTGTCTCTGTTTTTTGCCAGGCAAAGTAGATGACCGATTCTGTTTTGAATGCAATCATCCATGGTTTTCAATGATAATATTGGTTCACGCTTTATCTTATAATATTAAGAAAAAGCCTTCAAATGCTTGCAAGAGTGAATGAAAAGCCGTAATTTTGGCGAATATTAGCGAATCAGTGCGACGAAAGTCTGCTTAGATTCTCAAAAACATTTGATTATCAAAAGAAAACGATATGGATCTCTTAAGTGAAATCATTGCGCGCGCGAAATCAAACAAGCAGCGCATTGTCCTTCCTGAAGGAACGGAAGTACGCACCCTGAAAGCCGCCGACCGAATCCTGGCCGACGAAGTGGCTGAACTCATCATCATCGGCAATCCCGACGAGATCGCTGCTCTGGCAGCCGAGAATGGCCTGACGAATATCGGAAAGGCCACGATCATCGACCCCGCCAACCATGCCAAGAAGGAGGCGTATGCCCAACTGTTGTTCGAACTGCGTCAGAAGAAGGGTATGACGCTTGAACAGGCTCAGCAACTGGTGCTGGATCCGCTCTATCTGGGCTGTCTCATCATCAAGGCTGGTGATGCCGACGGTCAGTTGGCTGGTGCCCGCAACACTACGGGCAACGTGCTGCGTCCTGCCCTGCAGATTATCAAGACTGCTCCGGGCATCACTTGCGTGAGCGGTGCCTTCATCATGCTTACCCAGACCCCGCAGTATGGCGAGAACGGTATCCTGGTGTGCGGCGATTGTGCCGTGACTCCCGTGCCCGATGCCGCCCAGTTGGGACAGATTGCTGTCTGCACGGCTGACACGGCTCGTGCGGTGGCAGGCTTCGACGATCCCCGCGTGGCCATGTTGAGTTTCTCGACCAAAGGTTCTGCCAAGCACGAGGTGGTAGATAAGGTAACGGCTGCCTTGGCTGTGGCAAAGGAACTGCGTCCCGAACTGAAGATTGACGGTGAGTTGCAGGCCGATGCTGCCCTGGTTCCCTCGGTAGGCGAGAGCAAGGCTCCCGGCAGCGCCATTGCCGGACATGCCAATGTGCTGGTGTTCCCCAACCTTGAGGTCGGCAACATCGCCTATAAACTCGTGCAGCGTCTGGGCAATGCCGAGGCCCTCGGTCCCATCCTCCAGGGTATCGCACGTCCCGTCAACGACCTCAGCCGTGGCTGTTCGGTCGATGATGTATACAAGATGGTCGCCATCACGGCCTGTCAGGCCATCGCCGCAAAGCAGTAAATGATTTCTTAACAACAATTCAGCAGAATAGAAAATGAAAATACTTGTCCTCAACTGCGGAAGCAGTTCCATCAAATATAAACTGTTTGACATGACCGACAATTCCGTCATCGCTCAGGGCGGCATCGAGAAAATCGGCAATCAAGATTCATTCCTCAAACTGAAGCAACCCGACGGCACCAAGGTGACGCTGGAGAAGTACATCCCCGAGCATACTGCTGGTGTGCAGTTCGTGTTTGACGTGCTCACCAGCCCCGAGTATGGCGTGCTGAAGTCTTTGGATGAACTGGACGCTGTCGGTCATCGTATGGTGCATGGCGGTGAGAAGTTCAGCCAGTCGGTGCTTCTCGATGAGGACGTGCTTGCAGCCTTCACGGCTTGCAACGACTTGGCTCCATTGCACAATCCCGCCAACCTGAAGGGCATCCGTGCCGTCAGTGCCATCCTGCCTAACATTCCTCAGGTAGGTGTGTTTGATACCGCCTTCCACCAGACCATGCCTGAGATGGCCTATATGTATGCCATCCCTTATGAGATGTACAAGAAGTACGGTATCCGTCGCTACGGCTTCCACGGAACCAGTCACCGCTATGTGTCGCAGCGTGTCTGCGAGTACCTGGGCGTGAGCCCCGAGGGCAAGCGTATCATCACCTGCCACATCGGCAATGGCGGCAGCATCGCTGCTGTGAAGGATGGCAAGTGCGTAGACACCAGCATGGGTCTCACCCCGCTCGAAGGCTTGATGATGGGTACCCGTTCAGGTGACATCGACGGAGGTGCCGTGACCTTCATCATGCAGAAGGAAGGTTTCTCGGCCGAAGAGGTATCGACATTCCTCAACAAGCAGTGTGGTCTGAAGGGTATTACCGGCATTCCCAGCGGTGATATGCGCGAAACCCGCGAAGGCAAACTTGCCGGCGACGAACGCTGCCGTCTGGCCATCGATATGTACTGCTATCGTATCAAGAAGTATATCGGTGCCTATACTGCTGCCATGGGTGGTGTGGACATCATCCTGTTCACCGGCGGCGTGGGTGAGAATCAGTTCGACATCCGCGAAGGCGTCATGCGTGGACTGGAATTCATGGGCATCGACTTTGACTTTGAGAAGAACCTCACCATCCGTGGCGACGAGGCTGTGCTCACGAAGCCGGGCTCGAAGGTCACCGTATGTGTCATCCCGACTGACGAGGAACTGATGATTGCCTCTGATACCCTTGCACTTGTAAAGTAAATAATCAAAATCATATATTCCACATCCCATGAACACTATTCAGTCACAGTTTGCCAGTCTTGACAACATCCAACTGAACCTTGGCGGAGGAACAGGTCCTGTCCTCAGCGTTGTCCTGGCTCTCATCATGTTTGGCGTGGCGCTCGGCATCAAGGCCGAGACGCTCAAGAACGTCTTTGTGCATCCCAAGTCGGTCTTCACAGGTGTCTGCCTCCAATGGATAGGCCTTCCCCTGATAACTTTCCTTATCATCATTCTTCTCAACCGTTGGCTCACTCCGATGGTGGCTCTTGGCATGTTGCTGGTAGCCAGTTGTCCGGGTGGAAACATCTCCAACTTCATGAGTTCGTTTGCCAAGGGAAATGTTGAACTGTCGGTAAGCATGACGGCTCTTGCCACTGTGTGCGCTCCCGTCATCACTCCGCTCAACTTCCTGTTGTGGGGAAACCTCTATCTTGACTATGCCGGGAAAGCAGGTACACTGACCATCCCTCAACTTGTCATTCCGTTCTGGGACATTTTCACCACGGTATTCATCATCCTTGGAATTCCCATCGTGCTCGGAATGCTGTGTGCACACTATTTCCCCAAATTCACCGAGAAAATCAAGAAGCCCTTCTCGATATTCTCCATCGTAGTGTTCATCGTCATGGTGTTGGGCATGTTCATCCCCAATTGGGAACTGTTCATTCACTACATCATCTTCGTGTTTGTCCTCGTGCTTATCCATAATGCATGTGCCTTCGCTACTGGTTATGGCGGCGCAACTATCATGAAACTGCCCCGCAAGGACCGTCGTTCCATCACCATCGAGGTGGGTATCCAGAATTCGGGATTGGGCCTGACCCTTCTGCTGAATCCGGCCATCTTTGATCCGGCCATGTGGAATTCGGGCGCCGTCCATTATGGTGGCATGCTCTTCGTCACTGCGTGGTGGGGTATCTGGCATATCATCTCCGGTCTGACCCTGGCCTCCATTTTCCGCAGTTCAAAAAAAGAATAAGTAACCATACTTATTATGGCCCGTAAGCATATCTATGATGATGGAGTGGGGTACACGGCCCTCCGCCTCTACACGTCCCTCTTAACCCGTCTCTCCTATCGCACTTTTCATGTGGTAGGTCGGAAGAAAATTCCCACTGACGGCTCGGTCATCTATGTCAGCAACCATACGGGTTCACTGATGGACCCGTTCGTGCAGTTGGCAATGCAGCGCGGCAAGATCGTGTTCATGGCCCGTGCCGACGTTTTCAGCAAGCCTTTTGTAGCAAAACTCCTTTACTTCTTTCGTATCCTGCCCGTCTATCGTATCCGTGATGGCTTCGGGGCAGTGAAAGGTAATGACAAGATCATCGCCGAGGCTGTGGGCGTGCTTCGCAATCGCACTCCGTTGGCTCTCTATCCTGAAGGAACACATCGTACTCGTCATTCGTTGCTTCGACTCAACAAAGGCGTTTTCCATATCGCTCTGGATGCTGAACGGCAGGTGGCTGGCGAATGGCCAATATACATCGTCCCCATGGGTATCGAGTATGGCGATTACTTCCGTTTCCGTCCAACCATGGAGTTTGAGGTCGGTGATCCTATCCGTGTGGATCAGTTCGTGAGTGACTTCTATGCCAACAAATCATCGGAAGATGAAGAGCAGAACGAGGCCCGTCTGATCAACGCCTTCCGCGAATATCTCACAGCAGCCCTGTCACCCCTCATCACCTTCATTCCCGATGATGCTGACTACGAGGCGATATGGGAACTGGTGAAACTACGCACGTCACACCGACTGCCTCTCAACTCCTTCACCCGTAAGCGGTACAATCAGGAAGAGGTAGCCAAACTGCTTGAAATGCGCGAAAACCAACCCGAAGCGTTTGCCGAATTATCTGAACAGGCATTGGCCTTCCGCTCCGCACGAAAGAAGCCGCACGTGTCGGTGTTTGCCACCTATACGACAAAGCCTGCCGTCATTCTGCTCGGTGCTTTGTTGAAGTCTCTCATCTTGTTAGTCCTGGCTCCTGCCTATCTGTTCTGCGGAGTTGTCAGTGCACCAACGTGGATTATTGGTGCTACACTGGCCAAACGGGCCAAGGATGATACCTGGCGCAATACCTGGCGGTTTGCACCCAATTTCATCCTTACCCCAATCCTCACCATCCTTGCAGCCGTCTTCACTTTCGGGAAACTTCCTTGGTTGGCTGCACTGTGTTTCACACTGCTCACATTCTTTGCCATTCCCATTGTCTATGACTGGGCCGAACAATTCCGCCGTCTGCGTTCCAATTGGGTGTGGCTTTTCCGTCCCCGCTTACGCGAACAACTTAAGAAATTGCTGTGAGTGTTTTCGGCTCCAAAAAATGATTCCCTGTCGATTGGCAGGGAATCATTTTTGTATTATATGAGTATGTTGGGAGATGAGACCTTGGAGTGAGGAGAAACCGGGTTATGGCGATGCTTCCTCTATGAATGGGTCATCCAAGTGGATAGGCTGAATTCGGATCAGTAACGCTTCAGACGGGTTTGGCAGGCGAAAATCAGACTGGGCGTGGAAGCAGATTGCCGTTGAGGATGGTGTGATGGATGTTGATGGTGTCGTCAAACACGATGATGTCGGCATCCTTACCGACTCGGAGAGAGCCTTTTCTGTCCTCGATATGCAGAATATGTGCCGGAGTGTCGGAGGCCATCTTGACGGCTTCAGTCAAGGGAATACCGGCCTGCTGCACCATGGTACGGATTAACCGGTCGCAGGTGGCGATGCTTCCTGCCAGGGCAGAATGATCGGCCATCACGCAGACATCGTCTTCCACGATGACACGTGGGTCGAAGACGCGATGGGATTCGTGGATGTCAACAGGGGCGGATACCGACATGGCATCGGTCACCAGGGCAGTGCGGGACGTCCCCTTGACCTTCCAAGCCAGTCGCAACAACGTCGAAGGCACATGGATGCCGTCGGCAATAAGTTCGATGGTGATGCCGTCGTTTACGAGGACTGATTCGATGGTACCTTCGTGCTTATACATCCCTTCCTTGTGCATGCCCGACATGGCATTGTAAAAATGGGTTGCATGCGTGAAGCCGGCTTGGAATCCTTCGGTCACTTCCTTATTGTCTGCGGCTGTATGGGCGAGGGCGACGAGCACTCCTTTCAGCCGGGCATAACGGGCGAAGTCGGTGGCTCCGGGCAGTTCAGGAGCCGCACTCCAACGACGGATGCACTGTGTACGGTTGAGCAGCGTGACATACTCGTCGGGATCGGGAGGAGTGATGTAGGTCGGATCCTGGGCTCCTTTATAGATGGGGTTGAGATAATTGCCCTCCAGATGAAGTCCTAAAAGATGGGCTCCTTCGCCTGTAGAGAGCCCGAAATCACAGATTTCCACGCAGCGCTCGATGACGTCACGGGGAGAGACAGCCAAAGTGGCGAGCATGGAGGTGGTGCCATGCAAGGCATGGGCGTAGCGGATGGCATCAAAAGCCTCTGGCGTGGCTTCCATGAAGTCGTGTCCGTCCCCACCATGTATATGCATGTCAATGCATCCGGGTGCGACAAAGCATCCTTCGGCATCCAGAACAATGGCATCGGAGGCCGGCGTGCTGTCAGAGCGGATTTCGCGGATGATGCCTTCAGACCATAGCAAAGACCCTCCTTCGATGATGCCTTCGGGAGTGATGATGCGTCCGTTGATGATTTGCTGGAGTGCCATAGAGTTGATGTTAACGTAGGGTGCGCTCGGCGTCGAGACGCAGGAAAATGGCAAGGAGAATGGTGAATCCCCACAAAGAACTTCCACCGTAACTGAAGAAGGGCAGCGGAATGCCGATGACGGGGGTTATACCCAGTACCATGCCGATATTGATGAATAAATGTAGAGTAAAGATGCACACCAAAGAATATCCGAAGACACGTGCAAACCGATTGCTCCCCTGACGCTCGGCAAGTGTAAGCAGACGGAGGATGAAGATTCCATAGAGAATGAGTATTCCTGCAGAACCTAAGAATCCCTTCTCCTCACCGATTGTGCAGAAAATGAAATCTGTGGCCTGCTCGGGGACATAGTTGAGTTTGGTCTGGGTTCCATGGAGGAATCCTTTTCCGAAGACACCGCCAGAGCCGATGGCAATTTTGGACTGGTTGACGTTGTACCCTGAGCCTTTTATGTCATCCACCATGCCGAGTGCAACCAGGATTCGCCCTTGCTGATGTTCCTTGAAGACATCGTCGAAGACATATTCACAAGAAAAGAAGTATCCTACTGATCCGATGGCGAAAAGGGCTATGAATACATAGCTTGGCTTATGCTCGAGGATGTAGACGATACCCAGATAGAAGAAGATGAGGCTGCAGACAATGATTTGTACAATGCAGATATTGAAGGGGACGAAGTAGATGGCGAGAAGCAGCGAGGCAATAGTTATTGCCAACGGAACAATAAACACGATCTTGGCACGTTTCCTGTCTTTGGGGTAGATGCGTAGCATCAGTGCTGTGATGATGGGGATGAGCGTGAACGTGATGAACTGGCCCACGTTCACCGGAATTTGTGCAAAGGAATGATCCTTTTGACTGATGCTGAGAATGAAGAATAGTGCAGCAGCCACACCGATGAGCAGAAATGATCCCGTCATGCCTTCGCGATAGAGCACAAGGAAGAAGGCCAGATAGACTAATGCAGATCCTGTCTCCTTTTGGGCGATAATCAAGGCCATGGGAAGCAAGACGAGGGCTATGGCCTTGATGAGATCCTTGCTCCTTTCGATGCTGAATCCGTATGTGCTGAGCAACTTGCTCAGAGCCAGGGCTGTGGCGAATTTGGCAAACTCGGCGGGTTGAATCTTTACCGGTCCCAGAGCAATCCATGACCGGCTGCCTTTCGTGTCTGGGGCGATGAAGATCGTCACGATCAGCAGCAGGATGAAAATCACATAGATGGGGATGGCATACGTTTCGTAGTATTTCTTTTCAATATTCAGCAATACAATGCCAAGAAGCAAGGCACAGCCAATCCAGATAATCTGTTTGCCCGGACGTGTGGCGAAACTGAAGAAGTTCGTTTCGTTGAAGTCGTAGCAGGCTCCACAAATGCTGAACCATCCGCATACGACAAGTATGAGATAGATGGATATGGTTATCCAATCCACTGACTTCCAGATGCTAGCGTTCCGAGTTGCCATAATAGATGATTCTGTTTTCGAAATCCTTGGCCATCACCTCGCTGTTTTCGGAGAGGTGGCCGTTGATGTACTGTTCCATCATGAGTGAGCCGATAGGTACACCGTATACAGCGCCGAAACCACCATTCTCCACAAACACGGCGATGGCAATCTGGGGATCGTCCTTGGGGGCAAAGCCCATGAATACCGAGTGGTCCTTGCCGCGGTTCTGTGCGGTACCTGTCTTGCCGCATACTTCAAAATAGGGAGAGTTGGCCTTACGGCATGTACCCATGAGGACGGCTTTACGCATGCCTTCCACGACCGTCTCGTAGTGCTTCCTGTCGACGGTAGTGTAGTGGCGTGTTGTATAGAGGCTGTCAAGTTCGCCTCCTTCGATACTGCTGACGACGTGCGGGGCAATGTAGTAGCCGCGGTTGGCAATCGTACTGCAGAGATTGGCAATCTGCAGCGGAGTAAGGGTGACCTCGCCCTGGCCGATGGCGATGCTGATGATGGTGGCACCCTTCCATGACCCTTTGTATATCTTGTCGTAGTAGGCCGCGTTGGGGATGAAGCCGCGTGCTTCTCCAGGGAGGTCCACGCCCAACTTATAGCCGAATCCCATGTCGACCATGTGGTCCTTCCAGCATGTCATGGCATCTTGTACGGTGGGATATTTGTGCGAGCCCATCATACGGTAGAGTCCCCAGCAGAAGAATCCGTTGCAAGAGGTGGCGATGGCAGGGACGACGGTCCAACTGGTGTTGCCATCATGGCATCCGACATGCAGTCCACCGAGCACGAAACCATGTGTGCAGGGAAGGGAAGTCTCGGTGTTGATGATGCCTTCCTGCAGATAGGTGAGCGCCTGCGATGTCTTGAACGTGGAGCCTGGGGGATAAGTACCTTGGATGGCACGGTTGAGGAGTGGCTTGCGATTGTCTTTCGACATTTTCTGATGATTGGCGCCTCGCTGTCGTCCGATGAGTTCGTGCGGGTCAAAGCCGGGAGAGGATACCATGCAGAGGATCTCTCCGGTGGAAGGCTCAATGGCAACGATACTGCCGATTTTGTTCTTCATGAGCCGTTCGCCAAGTGCTTGCAACTCCATGTCAAGTCCAAGATGGAGGTTCTTGCCCGGTATGGCTTCTCTGTCGTTGGCACCATCCATGTAGTGTCCCTTGATTTGTCCGCGTGAATCACGCAACAAAACTTCCACACCTTTGACGCCGCGCAGTTCCTTTTCGTAGAAACTTTCAATGCCCTGTTTCCCGATGTAGTCACCGCGGCTGTAGTACTCGTCGGCAGCCATCTCCTTCTTCGAGACTTCACCCAGGTCGCCGAGTACATGTCCGGCATTGGGATAGTTGTACTGACGAATGGTACGCAGACGTGTGGAGAAACCGGGGAAACGGTATAGTTGTTCGGTAAGTTGCGCACAGTCTTCTGCGGTGAGTTGCGAGAGGAAAACCTGATCCGTGACGGATGTGTAGCCAGGGTTCAGGCTTTTATCCTTGATATCGCGAATGCGCCTGTCGAACTGTTCGCGGGTGATGTCAAGTGCTTTGCAGAAAGCTGCTGTGTCAAGTTCGTGCACGTCGCACATACGGACAACAACGTCGTATGCCGGCTGGTTGAAGACGAGCAGACGTCCCTGCCGGTCGTAGATGACACCGCGTGACGGATAGACGGTCTTGTTGAGGAAGGCATTGTTGTTGGCGCTCTCCTTGTATTCCTTGCTCAAGATTTGGAGCGAGAATAGCCGGATGATGTATGCGGCAATGATAACGATGACAATGCCGCCGATGACAAACTTTCTTCGGTCGTACTTGAAATCGTCAATCATAGTTTATGGTATCTGATGAATTCGATAGCCATGACGAACACCATGGTAAGGAGCGTGCTTGCCAGGATGTGCATGAGGAGGATGAACGGCTGGGAGAGTGAGAAGAACAGGAGCAGGAATACAACCGAGTGATGGATGACAGTACATGCCAGCGCATAGTGCCAGAATGCTCCCGTGCCCATGAATCGGATTCCTGGCTCGAACAGTTCGTTTTCGTCACGTAAGAAAAACAATCGCAGCAGCACGGGGCGTATGAATGCGATGAGCGTGGAGGCTGCGGCATGGATACCGAAGGTGTTGCTGAAGATATCTACGGTCAATCCGATGGCAAATGCCCACAACATCAGTTTGTTGCGAGAAATGTTGTGGTCCATTGTCAGGATGAGGTATATGTAAAGGAAGGGCGTAGCGACGCCGAACCATTGGATGCGGTTGAGGACGAAGACTTGAAGAAGTACGAGCCCGACGAACCAGATTAGTCTGCTGATGATCTTTCCCATGGTGTGTGCGTCATTTTTTCTTGGTGTTGAGGGAACTGATCAGTTCGCGGCGTTCCTCGGTATCATGATTCTTGATGATGAAGACATGCCGCAGATTACTGAATTCGGTGTTCAGCACAACAGTGACGTTATAAAGCAGATTGTCGTCCGAAGGCTCCAGGTCTTCGATGGTGCCTACCATCAAGCCTTGGGGGAAGTAGGTTGAATGTCCACTGGTGATGACCGTATCACCCACGTTGATGTTGGCATACCGCTGTACATCGCGCAGCATGGCCGTGCGTGCATCACCTCCCGTCCAGTTGAGGTAGCCGAATGACTCGTCGGGCATCACCTTGCAACTGATGTTACTCTTGCTGTTGAGGATGGGGATGACGAGTGAGTAGTGACGTGAACACTTGAAGGTGACACCTACGATGCCGGTACTGCTGATGACTCCCATGTCGGGCTGAATGCCATCGGCGGTGCCTCGGTTGATGGTGATGTAGTTGTCGGGCCGTGTGATACTGTTCTCGATGACGGAGGCGGCAATGACATCAAAGGGCTTGCTTGACTCGAGTTTATGGGTGAGTTCGGTGAGTTGGAGACTGTCAATACCTTGCCTGAGGGCAAAGAGTTCTTCCTCAAGCCGTGCGTTCTGTTCAGCGAGAAGGTTGTTTTCTTCACGGAGCCCGAAATAGGACACTACGTTCTGCTTTGTCTCGAACAGGCTGCCTGAAACGGCATTGGCAGAGGATGTCCAGATGCTCCCTTGAAAGTCGTTGAATGAGAACAACAACACAAGGCTGATGCCCTCTAACAGAAGGAACACCAGCCAATGATTGTGTTTGTAGAGAAAGTCCAGCAGACTCTTCATTCTCCACCCATGTGTTTATCGCATGAGGAACGAGAACTTGTCGACGTTCTTCAGTGCTACGCCTGTACCACGAGCCACGCAGTGGAGGGGATCTTCGGCGATATGGAAGGGGATGTTGATCTTGTTGGTGAGACGCTTGTCGAGTCCTCTGAGGAGGGCGCCACCGCCAGCGAGGTAGATGCCATTGCGGATGATATCGGCATAAATCTCGGGAGGAGTGTTCTCAAGGGCGCTGAGCACGGCAGTCTCGATCTTGGCAACCGACTTGTCGAGGCAGTGAGCAATCTCCTGGTAGCACACCGGCACTTCCATAGGAAGGGCAGTGATACGGTTTGGTCCGTGTACGATGTACTCCTCGGGAGCGTTCTCTTCAAGGTCGGTGAGGGCCGAGCCCACATGGATCTTGATACGCTCTGCCATACGCTCGCTGACCTTGACGTTGTGCTGGCGGCTCATGTACTCCTGGATGTCGGCAGTGAAGTCGTCACCGGCAACGCGGATGGAGTTGTTGCTGACGATACCTCCGAGTGAGATGACGGCGATTTCGGTTGAACCACCACCTATGTCGACGACCATATTGCCTTCAGGGGCTTCAACGTCAAGACCGATACCAATGGCGGCAGCCATAGGTTCGAAGACGAGGTAAATGTCGCGTCCTCCTGCATGCTCGGCAGAGTCGCGTACGGCACGGAGTTCCACTTCGGTCGAGCCTGAGGGGACGCCGATGACCATACGGAGGGAGGGCGAGAACAACTTGTTCTTGGGATTGACCATCTTGATGAGTCCGCGCATCATCTGTTCGCAGGCGAAGAAGTCTGCAATGACGCCGTCGCGCAGAGGACGGACGGTGCGGATGTTGGGATTGGTCTTTTCGTGCATGAGTTTGGCCTTCTCGCCGACAGCCATCATCTTGTCCGTCTTGACGTCGATAGCGACCACAGAGGGCTCATCGACAACGATGGTACCGTTATGCAGGATGATGGTATTGGCAGTGCCAAGGTCCATTGCAATTTCTTGTGTAAAGGAGAATAAACCCATTGATGTGTTTTAGTGGAAGAGGGTTGTTGAATAGGATTAATATCAATGACGGAAGTGGCGGATGCCGGTCATTACCATGGCTACGCCGTTCTCGTTGCAGTAGTCGATAGACTCCTGGTCGCGGACGGAACCTCCAGGTTGGATGACGGCAGTGATACCTGCTTCGTGTGCAATCTGTACGCAGTCGCCGAAGGGGAAGAAAGCATCGCTGGCCATGACGGCTCCTTCAAGGCTGAGGCCGAAGTTGCGGGCTTTCTCAATGGCTTGCTTGAGGGCATCGACGCGTGAGGTCTGACCAATGCCGCTGGCAAGCAACTGACCGTTTTTGGCAAGTACAATGGCATTGCTCTTGCTGTTCTTGACAATCTTGTTGGCAAACAGCATGTCGGCAATCTGCTCGCTGGTAGGCAAGGTGTTGGTCACGGGCTTGCAGTCCTCGGGGGTCTCGACAGCGAGGTCCTTTTCCTGCACCAGCACGCCGTTGAGAACGGAGCGATACTGCCAGCGCGGTTTCTCGGCCTCTTTGCGGACGAGGATGATGCGGTTCTTCTTCTGCCCGAGAATTTCGAGGGCATCCACGTCGTAGTCGGGGGCAATGACGACCTCGAAGAAGATCTTGTTGATCTCTTCGGCCGTGGTCTTGTCGATGGCGCGGTTCGTGATGAGGATGCCGCCATAAGCACTCACGGGATCAGCAGCAAGGGTGTCTTTCCATGCATCCACCAGCAAGGGACGGGTGGCCAGACCACAGGGGTTGTTGTGCTTGAGGACAGCGAATGTGGGGTCGTCGAACTCGTCGATAAGGTCAACGGCAGCATGGATGTCAAGCAGGTTGTTGTAACTGATTTCCTTGCCGTGGAGTTGGTCGAACATCTCTTCGAAGTCACCGAAGAACATGGCGTTCTGGTGGGGGTTCTCGCCGTAGCGGAGATGCTTGGAAGTGTCGATGGCGGTGCGGAACATCGAATGGTCGGAACCATCGAACCAGTTGAAGATGGCGGAGTCGTAGTATGACGATACACCGAAGGCTTCCTTAGCGAACCAGCGGCGCTCCTCGAGGGTCGTGGTGGCACCTCTGTTCTCCAGAATGTCGGCGAGAGGCTGGTATTGGTTCTTGCTGGCAACGATGACTACGTCGTTGTAGTTCTTGGCTGCTGCGCGGATGAGCGAGATACCGCCTATGTCGATCTTCTCGATGATGTCCTCATCGGAAGCATCGCTGGCTACGGTCTCTTCAAAGGGGTAGAGGTCGACGATCACGAGGTCAATCTCGGGAATATCGTAACTGGCCATCTGCGTCTGGTCGGTTTCGTTGTCTCGACGTCCCAGGATACCTCCAAATACTTTGGGATGAAGAGTCTTGACGCGTCCGCCCAGAATGGAGGGGTATCCGGTAAGGTCTTCCACCTTCTGGCAGGGAATACCAAGGGATTCAATGAACTGCCATGTCCCGCCCGTAGAAAGCAGTTTGACGCCTTCTTGGTGCAGCCGGGTCACGATATTATCCAGTCCGTCTTTATAGAAAACGGACACCAGTGCGGTCTTGATTCGTTTGTTGTCTGACATACTCGAGAATTTGAGGTACAAAATTACATCATTTTGCTCGGATTACAAAACCTATTATCTGATTTTTTTGAAAAAAAATTTGTTTGTCCACAAGATTGCCCTTCAGAGTCCGGAGATATACAGTCAAGTGGCATAATCCGACAATTTGTGAGCAAAATACAGACAAAAGAAAAGCGCGGCAGATGGATTGCTGCGCAACTTGTTTATTTTGGAGGAAAACAGGGCGTCGGCTTGTTCATGTCAGTGCGAGCATCGTTCATCCTAACGAGCGGTCTGTACATCGGAAATCCATAAAAATGGACTTTCTTCAACAAGCATTGCTTATTTCTTCAAGGAGCATTGCTTATTTCTTCAAGGAGCATTGCTCATTCTTTCAACGAACATTGCCTATCCTTTCAAGAAGCATTGCCTATTTTTAAGGTGCATTGTTTATCTTCTCAAGGAACATTGTTTGTCTGTTCAAGGAGTCTTGTTATTCCACGGGAAATCTATGGAAAATCCATGAAAAATGAAGGCAAATGAAGATGAAATGAAGGCTGGGCTGGATGATTAATCTCATGCGCAAAGAAAAATGAACTCAAATATGAAATTTCCAAAGCAATGATTTTGAATTTCAACGCATTGAGTTTCATTTTCAATGCATCGAAAAATCCGTTTCAAAGTTCAAAACAGAAGAAAGAAGGGACTTTTTCTTCGGCATCCTTATCATTTCTGGAGATATCCTTTGACGTTATTGGAAGGGACGTGATAATATGCGAAAGATGAAAGCGAAAAGCGATAATCTGAAGCATCATTTACCTCTTTTGCATTTGCCCTCTCCGACATCCAAACGGGGGCGTGAGAGCAGTCAAATGGATGGGCCTTCTTTCACGGAATGAGAGAGGATGAAAGAGCGTTTTTCCCGAACTCACCTTCTCTGCTTCAGAAGGCTGTTGATGCTGATGGGAGATTTGTCCCGATATACGCAAGAAAGCCAATCCATCTGGGAGAGAAGGACTGGCTTTCTAAGGTAGGAAGTGAAGGAACTGTTGCGGGCTCAGTTCTTGACTTTTGCCACGATGTCTTCGATGCTGAGTTGAGCCTGCTCACCGGTGACCATGTCCTTGAAGGTGAGTTGGTTCGTCTGCATCTCGGTTTCGCCCACGATGATTACATAAGGAATCTGATGGTCGTTGGCGAACGACATCTGTTTCTTCATCTTGGCTGCATCCGGATAGAGTTCGGTAGCGATGCCTTCGCTGCGCAGACGTGCCACGAGGGGTAGGCAATACATGGCTTCGGCAGCGCCGAAGTTGACGAACATCACCTGTGTGCCCCGGATGGCATCCTTGGGGAAGAGGTCCAGTTGGTTGAGTACATCGCTGATGCGGTCAGCACCGAATGAAATGCCGACACCGCTCACTCCGGGAAGTCCGAAGATACCGGTAAGGTTGTCGTATCGTCCTCCGCCAGAGATGCTGCCGATTTCTACGTCGAGGGCCTTCACTTCAAAGATGGCGCCAGTGTAGTAGTTGAGGCCACGAGCCAGTGTGAGGTCGAATTCCACGCAGTTCGTCAGTCCAAGGGATTGAATGGCATGGAGAATGAACTCCGTCTCGTCGATGCCCTTGGTGCCGGTCTCACTGTTTGCGAGGACGGTGCGTATGGTGTTGAGTTTCTCGTCGTTGGAGCCCGTCATGCGGACGATGGGCTGCAGTTTCTCTATGGCATCGGCAGGCAGGCCCTTTTCGGACAGTTCGGCATTGACGCCGTCGATGCCAATCTTGTCGAGTTTGTCGATGGCTACGGTAATGTCAACAATCTTGTCGGCTTGTCCGATAACCTCGGCTATGCCGCTGAGAATCTTTCGGTTATTAATCTTGATGCATACTCGGATGCCGAATTGCGTGAAGACCGTGTCGAGGAGTTGGACGAGGTCCACCTCGCAGAGCAATGAGTCGGTGCCGACGATGTCGGCATCACATTGATAGAATTCGCGGTAGCGTCCTTTCTGCGGGCGATCGGCACGCCAGACGGGCTGCATCTGGTAACGCTTGAAGGGGAAGGTCAGTTCGTCACGGTGCATGACGACGTAGCGGGCAAAGGGTACCGTAAGGTCGTAGCGGAGACCTTTCTCGCAGAGTTGTGATGCCAGACGGTTCAGACGGACGGTCTCGCTGTCGTTGGACGTGGCATCAGAGGCTGCCTGCCAGTCGGCTCCGTGCATGTAGTTGCCGGAGTTGAGCACCTTGAAGAGGAGTTTGTCACCTTCCTCACCATACTTGCCCAGCAGGGTGGAGAGGTTCTCCATGGAGGGCGTCTCGATGGGCTGAAAGCCGAACTTGCAGAATGCGCTGCGGATGGTGTTGAAGATGTAGTTGCGCTTCGCCATTTCGGCAGGGGAGAAGTCGCGCGTCCCCTTGGGTATGCTTGGTTTGTTCATTCCTTTCTTTATTTATATGATTAGTTGGCCATCTCCGAGAGGAATTTGATGCGCACAAGGCGGATTTCTTCTTCGGTATACTCATCACCGAGTTCTTCGATGGCTTCTTCAAGAGAGTCGGTCTCTGACTCATCGTGGAAGTATTCATAGATGTCGAGCAGATGGTCTTCGTCCATCACTTCCTCGAGGAAGTAGTCGATGTTGATACGCGTGCCGCTGTATACGATGGACTCCACTTCATCAAGCAGTTCGTCGAATTCTATGCCCTTCGAGTTGGCAAGGTCATCGAGCGCAACCTTACGGTCGATGCTCTGGATGATGCTGACTTTCAACTTAGACTTATTGGCTACGGTACGTACACGGAGGTCCTCGGGACGTTCGATTTCATTCTCTTCTACATGTCTGTGAATGAGGTCGATGAAGTCTTGTCCGTATCGTTTGGCCTTACCTTCACCCACGCCGGGGATGTTCTTGAGTTCGTCGAAGGTGATGGGGTATGTGGTGGCCATTGCCTCAAGCGAGGGATCCTGGAAGATGACGTAGGGAGGCAGTGACAGCCGCTTCGAAATCTTTTTCCGAAGATCCTTGAGCATGCTGTAGAGCGTCGGGTCAACGGCTGCTGCGCCACCATGCATGGGCGTTTCTTCCTCTTCCTCTTCAAAATCCTTGTCCTCCACGATTTGGAAGGAAACAGGATGGTCGATGAAGTCGCGTCCGGCAGGAGTGATCTTCAGGATGCCGTAGTTTTCTACGTCCTTTTCCAGATAGCCGGCGATGAGTGCCTGGCGGATGACGGCATTCCACGTCTTGCGTTCTTCGGGAGTGCCGACACCAAATGTCTCAAGCATGTCATGCTCGTGGGCAACGATTTCGCTGCTGTCCTTGCCGATAAGAATGTCGATGATGTAGTCAGATTTGAAATTCTCCCTGACGGCTACGACAGTCTCGAGTACGGAAGCGAGTTCTTCCTTTGCTTCGATACGTTTCTTGGGGTTGAGGCAGTTGTCGCAGTTTCCGCAGTTTTCCTGCGGGTAGTCTTCACCGAAATAGTGGAGCAGCATCTTGCGCCGACATACGCTTGATTCACAATAGGCTGTGGTCTCCTGGAGCAACTGACGGCCGATGTCCTGTTCGGCGATAGGCTTGCCTTCAAGGAACTTCTCCAGTTTCTCAAGGTCCTTGTTGCTGTAGAAAGCGATGCATTGGCCTTCACCTCCATCACGTCCGGCACGTCCAGTCTCCTGATAGTATCCTTCGAGACTCTTGGGGATGTCGTAGTGAATGACGTAACGCACGTCGGGCTTATCGATGCCCATACCAAAGGCAATGGTGGCGACAATCACATCAATCTTTTCCATGAGGAAGTCATCCTGTGTCTGTGTGCGAACGGCGCTGTCCATGCCGGCATGGTAAGCAGCGGCAGGTATGTCGTTGGCTTTCAGTATCTCTGCCAGTTCCTCAACCTTCTTGCGCGACAAGCAGTAGATGATGCCGCTCTTGCCGGAGTTGGCACGGATGAAACGTATGATGTCACGGTCAACATTCTTCGTCTTCGGCCGTACTTCGTAATAGAGGTTGGGCCGGTTGAACGATGACTTGTAGTCACGCGCGTCAAGGATGCCAAGATTTTTCTTGATATCATCGCGAACCTTGTTCGTGGCGGTGGCAGTGAGGGCAATGATGGGAGCGCGTCCTATCTGGTCGATGATGGGACGTATCTTACGGTATTCGGGGCGGAAGTCGTGTCCCCATTCGCTGATGCAGTGAGCCTCGTCGATAGCGTAAAACGAAATCTTTACCGAACGCAGGAATTCCACGTTCTCTTCTTTCGTGAGGCTTTCCGGAGCCACATATAGCAATTTTGTCTTGCCGCTGACAATGTCTTCTTTCACCTGGTCGATGGCCGACTTATTGAGTGACGAGTTGATGAAATGTGCAACGCCGTCTTCTTCGGAATAGTTCCGGATTGCATCCACCTGGTTCTTCATCAGGGCGATGAGCGGGCTGATGACGATAGCGACACCATCCATAAGCAGAGATGGTAATTGGTAGCAGAGGCTTTTCCCTCCACCTGTTGGCATGAGCACGAAAGTGTCGTTGCCGGACATCACGTTGGCGATGATGGCTTCCTGGTCGCCTTTGAAGGTGTCAAAGCCGAAATAGGTCTTCAACATCTTTGACAACATGGCACGGTCCACCTTGGCTGTCTCGTCCTTTGCCTCGTCCTTTACCTCGTCCTTCGCCTCGGTTTTTGCCTTTGTCTTGGCTTTGGCTTTGGCCTTGGTCTTGGCTGCTTTTTTGACTTCTTCTTTCTTTGAATCAGTGGCAGGTGTTTCAGCAATTTCTGCTGTGGGTTGGGGTTCAGCGACAGGTTCTTCTGTTGTTGGCTCAGGTTTTTTGACAGATTTCGTCGCAACTGCCTTCTTCGGTGTTTTCGACTCTTTAGGTTCGTCGGGAGTCTTGTTCGCCTTCGATGCAGTCTTGGCAGCCCTTGGTGCCTTGGCACTCTTCGGGGTTGTCTCGGCGTCGGCTGTCTCGGTGACAACTTTTGCTTTTGTCACCTTTTTGGTCGGCTTTGACTTCTTCTTATCTTCTAATTCATCCATAACTGTCATGATGTCCTCCAGACAGTGGTGAGGTGAGGTTGTATTTTTTCCAGAGGACAAACAAAGTTAACTACATCTCAAACAAACTTGCAAATGTTTTTAAAAAAAAATGCACCCGAAGGCGCATTTTTTTTGTTTGTTGGTATGTTTTCACATTTCCGTCCTCTCGATTACTCAGCCTTCAGACGGTCAATGTTGGTTTTTGCCATCTGTTCTTTTGCATAATTGAGTGTGACGGTGAAAGACCGCTTGCGGGTAGATGGGATTTCAAACATGCTTTCCGTCATGATGGATTCCACGATGGAACGCAGTCCGCGAGCACCCAGTCGGAATTCAATGGCCTTTTCGACGATGTAGTCGTAGACATCCTCTTCAAAGGTGAGATGAACGCCATCCATCTCGAACAGTTTGATATATTGTTTCACGATGGCGTTCTTCGGGTCGGTGAGGATGCTGCGCAGTGCTTCTTTGGAAAGGGGTTCCAGACAGGTGAGGACGGGCAGACGGCCGATGATCTCAGGAATCAGTCCGTAAGATTTCAAATCCTGCGGAGCAAGATACTGGATCATGTTTTCCTTGTTGATGTGCATGGTGTTCTCAACGTTGCCGTAACCCACTACATGCGTGTTGAGACGCTGAGCGATCTTCCGCTCGATGCCATCGAAGGCTCCTCCGCAGATGAACAGGATGTCCTTCGTGTTTACGGGAATCAACTTCTGGTCGGGATGTTTGCGTCCGCCCTGTGGGGGGACGAGTACCACGCTGCCCTCAAGCAGTTTGAGCAAGCCTTGCTGTACTCCTTCGCCGCTTACGTCACGCGTGATCGAAGGGTTGTCGCTCTTGCGGGCAATCTTGTCAATCTCGTCAATGAAAACAATTCCCTTTTCAGCCGCTGCCACATCGTAGTCCGATGCTTGAAGCAGTCGTGTGAGGATACTCTCGATGTCCTCACCCACATATCCGGCTTCGGTAAGAACGGTAGCATCGACAATGGTGAAGGGAACTTTCAACATTTTGGCGATGGTGCGTGCCAGCAATGTTTTGCCAGTGCCGGTTGCACCTACCATGATGATGTTGCTCTTTTCTATTTCGACGTCATCGCCCTTGTCCGCTTGCGTGAGTCTTTTGTAGTGGTTGTATACGGCCACGGAAAGATGCCTCTTGGCCTCGTCCTGTCCGATGACGTATTGGTCAAGGAATGCTTTGATTTCCTTGGGCTTGGGCAACTTTTCTTTGCGGAGTTCTTCGGCCTGCTCTTCGCGCGCCGTCTCTTTCATCTCCTCCACAATCTTATGAGCCTGCTCGGCACACTCGTTGCAGATGAAACCATCAAGCCCAGCAATCAAGAAGAGCCCGTTTCCTTCTCCGCGTCCGCAGAAGTTGCAATGTTGGTTTTTCTTAGCCATGTCGGTTGGGTTGGTGGGCAAGATTATTTCTTGCGCGCAAGCACTTCGTCAATCATGCCGTATTCCTTGGCTTCCAAGGCCGTCATCCAGTAGTCGCGGTCGCTGTCGGCCCAGACCTTGTCGAAGTCGGTGTGTGAATGGTCGGCGATGATGGTGTAGAGTTCTTTTTTCAGTTTCTGAATCTCGCGGGCAGTGATTTCGATGTCGCTGGCCTGTCCCTGAGCGCCGCCCATCGGCTGGTGAATCATCACGCGGCTGTGGGTGAGGGCGGAACGCTTGCCTTCCTGTCCTGACACGAGCAGGACGGCGGCCATCGAAGCAGCCATGCCCGTGCAGATGGTGGCGACGTCGGAGGTGATGAACTGCATGGTGTCGTAGATGCCGAGACCTGCATAGACGCTGCCGCCAGGGCTGTTGATGTAGATGCTGATATCCTTGCCGTTGTCGACAGAATCGAGATAGAGAAGTTGGGCCTGAAGCGTGTTGGCGGTATAGTCGTCAATCTGTGTACCCAGGAAGATGATGCGGTCCATCATCAGTCGTGAGAAGACATCCATTTGGGTTACATTGAGTTGGCGCTCCTCCAGAATGTAGGGGTTGAGATACTGGTTCTGCGTTTTGATGACGTCGTCAAGCACCATACTGTTGATGCCCATGTGCTTGGTCGCAAATTTTCTGAAATCGTCTTGCATGGTTGTTCCTTTTTTTGAGTTAATAGTTTATGGTTAATTGATAGATATATTTCTGTGGGGAGAGTGGAAAAAAGGAGTCAGGAAATCATCAGCGCGGAACGGAGTCCTGCGGTTTCCTGACTCCTTTGAGGGGATTACTTCTCTTCGAAGAGTTTGTTGAAGTCTTCGGTGCTGATAGTCTTCTTCTTGAGCTTGGCAGCCTTCTTGAGGGAGGCGATCAGTTTGACATCAAGAGCATGGTCGGCGAGGTTCTGGACGGTCTCCTTCTTCTGGAGCATCTCCTTGGCGTAGTTGTCAAGCAGATCGTCGGGCACGGTCATCATGCCATATTGGGCGAACTGTGAGCGTACATTTTCCTTGGCCATGTCGATGATGTCCTTCTGCTCGATCTTGATGTCGGCATTCTTGATAAGTTGCTCCTTGATGAGGTGCCACTGCAGTTCCTCGATGGTCTTGGGATACTCCTCTTCCATCTTGGCAGTGTCGCTGTCCTCGCGGTTATCAAGGAGGATGCGTTTGAGCAGGTCGTCGGCGAAGGGCAGTTTGCCGATGCGGCCCATCAGGTACTCACGCACGTCGATGAGGAAGCGGTAGTCGCTCTCGGGCTCGAACTGAGCCTGGATGTCAGCCTTGATCTTGGCCTTGAAATCTTCCTCGGTAGTCACCTTGCCTTCGCCGCAGACCTCGTCGAAGAGTTCCTGGGTGAGTTCGCCCTCGGTGTAGCGGGTGATGTCGGTGATCTGGAAGGTGAAGTCGCTCTGCATGTCGGCAGCCTGCTCCTTGGTGATCTTCAGCAGCGAGGTCAGTTCTGCTTCGTTGCCGGCATAGGCCTTGCGGGGGTTGAAGGTGAGCGTGTCGCCCTTCTTGGCGCCTTCGAAGAGAGCCTTGCTTTCTTCGTCCTGCATATATTCGGGCAGCATGACACCGTCTTCCACGGTGATGCCGTCAGCCTTGACGTTGCCTTCGCTGTCGAGTTCGGTGAGGATGCCCTTCACCATGTCGTTCTTCTCATAACTCTCAACGCTTTCATATTTGCCGTTGCGCTGGGTGTACATCTTCACCTGATTGTCAATCATCTCGTCGGTGACCTTGATGTTATAGTAAGGAATAACGTCCTCAGTGGTCAGGGTAGCGTCGAACTTGGGTGCGATGGCAAGGTCATACTCGAAGGCCAATTCTTCGTCAGCGGCGATGTCGATGCCTTTCTGCTGTTCTTCGTTGGGGAGGGGCTCGCCAAGAACGTCGATGTTGTTCTCCTTGATGTAGTTGTAGATGGCTTCCTGAAGGAGTTTGTTGATTTCATCGGCCTTGATGGCTGCGCCGTACTGCTTTTTGATGAGGCTCATGGGGACCATGCCAGGACGGAAGCCGGGGATGTTGGCTTTCTGGCGGAAGGTCTTCAGTGATTTGTTGACTTTCTCTTCATAGTCGGCAGCAGCCAACTTGACGGTAAGTTTGGCGCTTACCTCGTTTACATTTTGTAATGTAATCTCCATTTTGATATCTGTTATTTGTTACTTTTTTCGTTTGGGGTTGCAAAGGTAGTGCAAAACTGGCTATATCCCAAATTTTGTTTCCCTTTTCTTCATTCTGAGCGCTGTCCGCTTATTTAATAAGTCGTTTTCGAGTCTTTTCGCCCTCGCGGATGATGTAGATGCCAGGCGGGAGGTCGCGGTCTGAAGTATAGTTGACGAAGAGGCGTTTGCCGTCGAGGGAGTAGACTTCGGTTTTTGTGTCTGCTGGCAGAGCGTCAATCCCGGTATCCCAGTCCATGAACTGGAAGGTCACGGGAGCACCCATAGCACTCTGGATGTCTGTCAGGGACTTCTTGAGCGTGTCGCCGAACTGCGTGATGCTGGCAGGCCGTGTGTCGGGAGTGAAGGCATGGTTGTTCTCCCCGAACAGATGCTCTTTGGCCGTCTTATACGAGTAACTGTTGTTGGCAGGCACTATATGATAGCGGTGTCTCGTCTTGTTGGTGTTGACGCTGTTGCTGGTCCATGCCGAGGCACTGTAGTTCACGCAGGAAATCTGCAGGCCATAACTGGGGGCATAGGCGTTCCAGCCATTCCGTTGTATGTTCTCGAAGATGTAGAACGAGGTGGTGTCGTCATCATTGACGAAGGCGCGGTAGCCCTTCCGACAGATGTCGGTCTGCTCTAATGAGATGTTGGCAGGACCATCAAGCGTCTCCATCGGAAGCCACCCCATGGAGTAGCGTTCAAACGAGGTGTAGCCTGCAGGTATATAGCCCTCGCAGTTGTACATGCCGTAGTCCATCACGCTCCAGAAATCCATGGTGAAGTCAGTTTCTTTGGGGCCAAGATTAGTGTTGTAGAAGTCGGGCAGACCGATAATGTGACTGAATTCATGGACGAATGTGCCTATGCCTGCGATGATGTTGTCGGTGTCGTAGCAGAGTTCTGCCGAGCAGGCATAGTCGTAGACGCTGACGCTGCCGAGTTTCAGGGGCGTGGCGAGATTCCATGCGTGAGCCCAGATACATTCAGCCGGACCGTGCTGTGCTTCGTCGTTGCCCGCATAGACAACAAACACAAAGTCAACCGTTCCATCACCGTCGTTGTCATAGCGTGTAAAGTCCGTAAGGCCGGATTGATAGGCTTTCAGACAGGCATCTTTGATCATTCCGCGAGCATTGCTGTCGCTGTCCGAGCGGTTGTTTCCTCCGTAGTAGATGCGGTTCTGGTCGAGACGGATAGGGCCGAACACATCGAAACTGGGCGTGAACTGCCCAAACGACTGGTCCCGGAAATAGTCACGGGCACTGCCTGTGATGGTTGCCTCGATTCCAACGGTTTTTTGCTCCCAAGGACTCCAGCCTTTATAAGAAATGGGCTCACTGTAGTGGTCGGCATTATACCGTGCTTCAAGCAGGTCGTGGATGGTGGCTGAGTCTTGCGCGAAATGGACGTCGGCATATTCGACCAGCAACACGACGCCACGGATTTCTCCCTTGTTGGGAAAGTCATTCTTGCGGTAGGCGGGAATGGTGCCAGTCATACGCAGCGGTGAGTTTGTGCCGCGCAGAGACTGTGCCCTGCTTGCCTTCATCAAGACGTCGTGCTGTTCCTGCAGTTCCTTGATTTCCTTTGCTGTACGCAGACGTACCTGTCCGTTTGACTCAATTTCGACAGGATGTCCGTCCAAGGTTACAAAAGTATGCCCGAACTCGTCACCCACCAGACGCAAGGGAATTGAAGTGCCGTCGGGCTGGACGTGCAGCGTCGTACCTCTGCGTGCAGGACCTGCCACAATGTTGTGCGGCAGCATGACGGCAAGGAGTATTGCTAGGAGCAGGGTAGGGAGTCCTTTCATAAAGTGGGCTTATTCTTTGGTTTTGAACTTTGTTTCCTCAATTTCTATGCAATGTTATCTGAAATCTCTGCAACATTTTCAGATTTCTTTGCATCATTATTTTCATCGGCTCCTTCATTTTCAACTTCCTCTTTGACATTTTCATCTTCGTCTTCGTCATTTTGGACTTCAGGAGAGGTGGTTTCGGGTGATGGTGCCGTTTGTTTTTCGTTCCAGCCTTCGGGGTCGACCATGAAGTCTTTCTTGCGGAGGACGAAACTGTTGCTGAGGTATTTGGCACGCACCACATCGTTGCTTGCCAGTTCCTCGGGGCTGCCTTGGAAGAGGATGCGTCCCTCGAAAAGCAGGTAGGCGCGGTCGGTGATGGAGAGCGTTTCCTGTACGTTGTGGTCGGTGATGAGGATGCCTATGTTCTTGTATTTCAGGCTCCATACGATGCGTTGGATGTCTTCGACGGCAATGGGGTCGACGCCGGCAAAAGGCTCGTCGAGCATGATGAATTTCGGGTCGATGGCCAGGCAGCGTGCAATCTCCGTACGGCGTCGTTCACCTCCCGACAGTTGGTCGCCCTTGTTCTTGCGAACTTTCTGCAGACGGAACTCGGCAATCAGGCTTTCGAGTTTCTCTTTCTGCTCTTCGCGGGTGATGTCTTTCCGCATTTCAAGCACCGAACCGATGTTGTCCTCGACGCTCATCTTGCGGAATACGCTGGCCTCCTGCGGCAGATAGCCGATGCCGGCCTGTGCGCGCTTGTAGACGGGGTAGCCTGTGATGTCATCATCGTTGAGGAAGATGCGGCCGCCATTGGCGACAATCAGTCCGGTAGTCATGTAGAAGGTGGTTGTCTTGCCGGCTCCGTTGGGGCCGAGCAGTCCGACGATTTCACCTTGCCTGACATTGATGGAAACGTTGTTGACAACCGTACGCTTTCCATATCGTTTGACCAGACTGTCGGTGCGGAGCACCAGTTTATCGTTGTCTTCGAGATTTGCCATAATACTCAATTTGTTGCAAAAGTAGTATTTGTTTGGCGAATGCCCAAAAGAATTTGGCTTTTTTAAGCAGAATGCCTTGCCAAGAACCTCGACAGGGTCTTTCCTTTCTTTATGAAGAACGATTGTGGAGGATAATTCTCTGTTTTTTCAGGGATACGGACGTGAAGTGAAAAAAAATGACTACTTTTGTCCGTGATGATACGAAGCGCCATCCAATCACTCGGCAGATATGTGCTCCTGATGCAGCGCACGTTTGCCGTGCCTCAGAAGGGAAAACTCTTCTGGCGTAATATGTTGCAGAATATCTATACCTTGGGTTTCAGCAGCATACCGTTGGTCATTATCATCTCGCTCTTCATCGGTGCCTTGCTCGTCCTCCAGATACGGCTCAATATCGACAGCCCCTGGTTGCCGCGTTTCGCCATCGGTTATGCTACTCGTGAGGTGATCTTGCTGGAGTTCTCCACCACCATCGTGTGTGTCATCCTGGCTGGAAAGGTCGGCTCGAACATTGCTTCCGAGATTGGCACCATGCGTGTCACGCAGCAAATCGACGCACTGGATGTGATGGGCGTGAACTCGGCCAACTACATCATCCTGCCGAAGGTCATCGGCTTCATGGCCTTCATTCCCGTCATTGTCGTGCTGAGTGTGGCAGCGGCCATTTTCGGTGCTGTTGCAATCTGCAAACTCTCCCATATCATGCCTGTGGATACCCTTGTGGTGGGATTGCAGTATGAGTTTGTGGAATGGTATGTCTGGTCGGGGTTCATCAAGGCTTTGGTCTTTTCCTTCATCATCAGCAGCGTCTCTTCCTACTTCGGCTATACCGTCAAGGGAGGTTCTGTAGATGTGGGTAAGGCAAGTACCAATGCAGTGGTTTACAGCAGTATATTCATTCTTTTTGCAGACATCCTTTTAACGGCTCTTTTGCTCGGATGATTGAGATAAGTAACATAACCAAGCATTTTGATGGCGATGACCGTCCGGCTCTCACGGATGTCAGCGCACAGTTCGCCGAGGGCATCACGAATCTCATCATTGGTCGCAGTGGTTCGGGCAAGACCGTGTTGATGAAATGTCTTATCGGCTTGCTTACCCCTGATGCCGGTTCTATCTGCTATGACGGACGCATCCTCGGTGCCCTGTCCAAGAACGAACTGCTTGCACTACGCCAGGAGATGGGTGTCCTCTTTCAGAGTTCGGCCCTTTTTGATGCGATGTCGGTGCTCGATAATGTCCTCTTCCCTTTGGAGATGTTCTCTACGCTTTCGTCAGCCGAACGTCGGGCGAGGGCGTTCGAATGTCTCGAACGTGTCGGGATGGTGGATGCTGCGGGCAAACGCCCTTCCGAACTCAGCGGCGGCATGCAGAAGCGCGTCGCCATTGCCCGTGCCATCGTGCTGAAACCGCGATATCTCTTCTGCGATGAACCCAACTCAGGTCTGGACCCCGTCTCGTCGATGATTATCGACGACCTCATCCATTCCATCACCAAGGAGATCGGCATGACGACCATAGTCAACACCCATGACATGAACTCGGTGCTTGGCATCGGTGAAAACATCCTGTTCATCCACGAGGGCAGCACGGCATGGCGTGGTACAAAGGAGGAGGTACTGCACAGCGACAATGCGTTGTTGCGTGCCTTCCTTTCTCCTGCTCTGAAGTGAGGCCTTCACCTCTCGTTGAATCTGACGGAATCCTTGTCGACTATAACCATAAAAAATAAGGAACGCGCACGTGCGCGTTCCTTATTTTTATATCGGATGATGTAAGTTCTTAGAAGAACAGATATCTGTTGTCAACCACCTTGCCCTTGGCGAAGAGTTCGTTGATGAGACGGTTGGCAGTGGTGTTGCGTGCTGCAGTAGCAGCAGCGTTCTTCTGTTCCTGCTCGGCGTTGTAGGTCTGGGCACCGTTGTTGCGCTCGAGAACCTGGATGAAGTAGATACCGCTGTTGCCCTTGATGGGGCCAGCAACCTCACCAGCCTCCATGGTAGAGGCCTTGCCACTGATGATGGGCTCACTGGCAGGAACGAGGCTGACGAATGCGGGGGCGTTGAAGGTGACGCGGGAGAGGGTGTCGCTCTTGGCACCTGCTACAGCCATCACATCGCTGAGGGTCTTGGCATCCTTCAGTTCAGCCATGATCTTCTCAGCCTTCTTGTTGTTCAGGGCTTCGTACTTCAGCACGTCCTTCACATCTTCGGGAGAGGAATAGCCAGCCTTGTGGATCTTCTCGAGGGCGAGCACCATGAGGTGATCGTTTTCGCCTGCCTCGAAGATCTGCGAAACTTCACCAGCCTTGGCATCGAATGCCCAACGGAGAGCCTCACGAGTGCTGTTCACGCCACCAACGGTGTGAGCGGAATTCAGCAGGTTGTTGAGTTCGAGGAGTTGGAAGCCGGATTCCTCGGCATTGGCCTTGAACTCATCCAGAGTCTGGTTGGAAGCGACGAACTGGCTCAGTTCGTTGTATGCCTTGTTGTAGGTTTCTTTGCCGAAGTAGTTGACGCGCTTGACGGCAGCCACCTGATACTTCTCGACGGGGTTCTTGGTGTCAAGCATCTCGACGATAATCTCTGCACCTTCGAAGGAGAGTTTCTTGATTTCACCCTTCTTCATGCTGTTGAGCGTGTTGATGTAGATAGCGTTCTCACCGGTGATGGCACCTGCCTCGTAGGAAGAGGTACCTACCCAAGTGCCTTCGCTGCTCTGACCGTAGCGCTCAGCGATCTCGGCGAAGTCACCCTTGTTGAGGAGGGCATTGTAGATGCTGTCGGCCAGGGTCTTCATCTTGGCTGCATCTTCGTCGACGACCTGAATCTGACGATACTGGATAGAGTCGGGAGTGGTGGTCTTGGCGATGAGTTTGAAGGTGTTGTAGGTGTCATCTTCCTCGTTGTAGTAAACGGGCTCTACGACACCGATTTCAGCAGTGGCGATTTTCTCGGCGATGTCGGCGGGAAGACCGGCAGCGGTGCGGGGAACCTCACTGAAGGTGACGGTGCTCTCAGCCATGCGGACTACGTTGGCGAGTTCTTCGTCGGCAGTCTCGGCCAGTTGTCCGGCAACTTCTTCCACTTCAGCCTTGAGGGCTGCGCGGTCGGCCTCGCTGGGAACAACGGCAATGTCGATGTACTTCACGTCGCGGGTCTCGGAGGGCTGACGATAATTCTCCTTGTGGCTCTCATAGACAGCCTTAAGGTCGGCAGCGGTGACATTGACGGTGGTGTCGTTGATGGAGGAGAAGGGAACAACGGCATAGATGAGTTTGCAGTAACCGTTGCGGCCGTCGAACAACTGCTGGGCGGCGACGGGGTTGCTGAGTTGTGCCTTGCTTACGAGTGCCTCATACTTGTTGACGAGCAACTGCTGCTGGAGGTTCTTCTCGATGAACTTCCAATACTGGTATACATTCTGGTAGTACTCAGCATACTGTGCAGGCATCTCGGTAGAACCAAGTTCGTTGTATTCAGCCAGGAAGTTGTAGAGCAGGTCCTTGTCGAACTTGCCGGTCTGCTGGTTGACGAACATCGACTGTGCAAGCATGGGGTCGGTGCCCTCGTCGAGGGTCGCTTCCAATTCGGCGGGAGTGACGGTCAGACCAAGTTTCTCTACTTCGCCTTCAATGAGTTTCTTGCTTACAAGTTGGTTCCAAACTTCGTCCTTGATCTGTGCCAGTTCGGCTTCGGTCAGTGAGTTGCTTCCACGTGCGAACTTCACTACGTTGGAATACTCGTCAACGAGTTTCTGATACTCTTGTGCTGATACACTCTCGCCATTGATTTCTCCGACGTTGCGGATGTTTTTACTGGGCTGAAGGGCTTTGATGCCGTCTCCAACGATAAAGGCCAGAAGGGCGACGCCGATGACGATGAGCAGCAGCCACCCGTGCTTTCTGATTTTTCCTAATGTTGCCATTTCGTTTTTTATTATAATTTTTTTACTTTTTTTCAGTCGACTTATTCGTCCGTATGGACTTTAAGCGCGCAAAAGTACAAAAAAAGATTGAATCAACATCATGTTTGCCAAAAAAAACACAAAAACGTGCCTATGTTTCTTCAGAAAATGCCTTTTCTGTGCCAATTCCATCGCAAAAGCAGGCTTTCTACGGGTGGGGGAATGTTATCCCGATTATCCGTTTCGGGTTATGTGCGTGTATGCATGATTGTGCGGACATCATTATTTTTTTGCTGGGGAGGAGTGGATAATGCCACGCAAAATTTGTTTTTTTCTCTGTTGGTCTCTATCTTTGCGCAAAATATCTATACAAAATCATTATGAGCATCCGTTTTCTTCGTCAGGTATTCCTGGCATCACTGCTGCTGACAGCAGGTTCTCTTTTTGTTTCGGCCAGTGATTACAAGGCTCTGTCTTTCAATATCCGCATGAGTGCCAGCGCCAAGGCCGATGGCGACAATTGCTGGGAAAACCGTCGTGAGGCTGCCGTCAGGCTTTTGCGCAATGAGTCTCCCGACTTCTTTGGCGTGCAGGAAGCCTTGCCCGACCAATACAGGTATCTGAACAAAAAGATGCGTAAATACGGTCATGTGGGCGTAGGTCGCGATGATGGCAAGGCCGAAGGCGAGAGTATGACCGTGTACTACAACAAACGCCGGTTCAAACTGTTGGACAGTGGTACCCGTTGGCTGAGTGAGACGCCCGAGGAGGTCTCCTACGGTTGGGATGCCGCCTGCCGTCGTACGGTGACCTATGTGCTGCTTCAGGACAAGCGCAACGGCCGTCAGATTTGTTACTTCAACACTCATCTTGACCATATGGGTCCCGTGGCTCGTCGGGAATCCATTCTGCTGCTCTGCCGCTTGATAGAGGAAATGGCTCCCAAGGGAACGCCGATTATCCTCGGCGGTGACATGAACAGCACACTCGACAGCCCTATCTTCAAGCCTCTCGAAGACCAGCAGTTATTGTCTGCACGCGACATCGCCCCGGTATCCGATTCCGGCATCACCTACAATGGATGGGGCGATTCCGGTGCCCAGATCGACCATTTCTTTGTACGTGGCATTGATGTCAAACAGTTCAGTGTCTTACGCGAGGATTACGGTGTGCCCTACGTGTCCGACCACTATCCAATCAGCATCACATTTACCTTGAAGTGAGGAAACGATGAAAAAGCGAATTGCCCGTAACATCATCGCCTATGTTGTGTTGGTGCTGGCATTGGCATTTGCCGTCTATCTGCTGTTCTGGCAGAATGCCATGAAGTATGGATTCATCGTGCTGGGTGCCATCCTTATCGGTTTCCTCGTTTGGAAGGCATTCATCAAGACCGGCAATGACAAACTTCTGGCTAAGGAACGTAAGGAGAAGGAACTCAATACCGAGATTGACACCCTGCGCCGCGAGGTGAATGCCCTGAGCCGCCGTCTGGCCGAGAAGGACAACACCAAGATGAACGTCGTGGAGATGAACCCCGTGCTCCACATCGCCATGATGACGGTGGATACGTTCTTCGTCCGTACATTCCAACGTGAACGCGACAAGATGACCTTCAACGGGGCACTCAAGGTGGATTTGTGCGCTGAGTACGGAATCCGGCTCGAGGATGTGTTGTTCAAGTTTGACGAACCCTCCAATCGCCTCTATCTAGCCAACTTCAAGCCAGGAATGATTTCCTATTCGAAGAAACAACTTCATTGGGAAATCGCTCAGGCAAGCCGCAAACGCCGCAGTTCGCTGCTCAACGCACATCCGGGCTCGGTGATGGATGAGACGACAGAAGCATATACCCAGGAGATGTGCGAAGAGATTCGTTCGGAACTGGAAAAGGAGATAGATACCCGTCAGGTAGAAGAGTTGGACTGGATGTCCAAACCGCTGTCACAGCAGGTCATCGGCATGCTGAAGTATGCCATTCATCTTCCGCAGGTGGAGGTCAAGGTTGTCGAGCAGGCCGATGAGACGTTTGTCTCTCTGCCTGAGTTTCAGCGGCAGATGAACACGCTGCTCATCGATGATATGGCGTTTGCCCGCACAGCCGTCGAACGTCAGGAGGCTGCAACCAAGACCGAGCCTGTTGAAACTGCCCCCGAGACAGTTGCAGAGGTTGTCGATGTAGTCGTGGATACGGACGAAGATGCTTCCGTTGATGGCGCTGCTGTCTGACGGACCGTTCGTCTTCCTTCCTGAGAAATCCTCGTTTATTATAATGATTGGCGCTGTCGAAAGACGGCGCTATTCTTTTGTCGTCTCGTCAATGTTGCCTTCCACTTCCGTCACAGTGTCATAGTCGTCCTCTTGCAGGGTCGTCTTCTCCTCGTTGTAGTCGATGACCTTCGTGGGGGCGTTGAGTTTCTTGTTTTTGTCGCGGCGTACACCTATGCGTACCACTTTCTTGGCTGAGGTGGTGATGCTGTGTCCGCCTTCGCGCAGTTTTTTCACACCTTCGTTGTATTCGTTGCAGACGATACGCAGTTTTTCACCCAGATCACTGTAGGAATCATAGAACTGTCCCACACGTTCAATCATCTCCTCGGCAGCCTTCATGATTTCGCGGTTGTTGTCCTCCTGCATGGCATGGTTCCAGGTCATCTCGATGATCTTCAGGAAAGGAGTCACCGTCTGTTCCGTCACTATCACTACATTCTTTTCGTAGGCCTCTTGCCACAATAGAGGTTCCTTGTCAAGGGCCACGCGCATGGCCATGTCGATGGGCATGAACATCAGCACATAGCCGGCAAAGCGCCGTTCGGGGGAAATCTTGCGTGCATAGTCCTTGGCCGACAGTTCGGCGATGTGTTTGCGAATGCTGCGTATATGTTCCGCAAGGTGCTGCTCCTTCTCTTGGGAATCGGTGGCATTCATGTAGGCGGAATAGGCGGTCAGCGACACCTTGGAGTCTACGACGAGTTCCTTGTCGATACCTTCTTCGCGGAAGTGGAAGAGGAAATCTGGTCGTGTGCGGTCGTCGTTCGCCTCTTCGCGCGTGTAGTGCAGGCCTTTCACGAGTCCTTCTCGTTGCAGAATGCTATCGAGCAGGTTCTCGCCCCAGCAGCCTTGCATCTTGGCTTTGCCGGTGAGTGCCAGCGACAGGTTGTCGGCTTTGGAGCCGATATCGGTGGTGCGTTCCTGCATCTCCTTTACGGCCTGTGTCAGTTGTGAGCGCAGTTCGGTGTTGCTCTTCAGGTGTTCGCGCGCATTGCTGTCCATGGCGTCCTGCATCTTGTCGATGCTTTCTTTCAACGGAGTGAGAATGGCATCGATATTGGTCCGGTTTCCTTTGGAGAGTTCCTCTTCGCGCGCTTTCAGGATGGCCTCGGTCTCGGCCTTCATCTCCGTCTTCAGAAGGTTGATTTGTTCGTGTAGCGTCTTGTCGTGCTGCTCGTTCAGATCCTGCAGCATGCGGGCATGCGTCTCCTTCAGTGCGGAGATTTCCTGCTCGGCGTGCGCCTTCTGTTCGGCCAGCCTCTCTTCGGCGTTCCGTCCGGCCTGTTCGGCCAGTTCCTGACGAGCGTTGAGTTTCTCCTGCCATACTCGGTCATTCTCTTGCAGCCGATGACGAAGGTTGTTACGGGAGATGAAATGGGTGATGAGCCATGCGGCCAATGCTCCGACGATGAGAAACAGAAAGGGGAAAAGAGAATTCATGTGTGTGCTTGTTGTTTCTGCGTCAAAGGTAGTCCATTTTTCAACAAAGCCCAACTTCAACGCCCAAATAAAAGAAAAAAACTCCCCACCGATGCAGAACCGATGGGGAGGAATAGGGAACATCCAGTAGAGGAGAAGGCGGTTACTTCAGCCGCTGGCCAATCCAACAACCGAGCAGGGTACTCAGCAGACAGCATACGAGTGTGGCCAGAATGTAGAGCGCTCCTGCCGCATAGCGTCCCTGCTGCAGCAGAGTAACAGACTGGACGGAGAATGTGCTGAAGGTGGTGAATCCGCCGCATAGTCCTACTGTGGCAAACAGCATCCACGATCCCTGTCCGCAGGAGGCCGTCAGCCCGCCCAGCACGAACGAGCCGATGATGTTTACGGCCAGTGTGGCCATCGTGGCTGGTCCCTGGAGGGCGGCGGTCAGCAGTGAGATGCCGTAGCGCAGCATACTGCCTGCGGCACCTCCCAGACCGACGATGAGGATGTTTTTGATCATTCAGCGGATCAATAGGTAACCTTGAGATACTTCACACCATGGGTGGGGATGAAGTAGGTGGTCTCGTTCGGGTCAAGATCCTGCTGACGCCACAGGTCGCGTGCGCTCTTGAGACTCTTGATGCCCAACTCCTTGAAGTACTTGCTGAAGTCGACCTTCATGTTCTCCATACCGGTGTTGAAGATACCGATGGCGTAACTGCCGTCGGCCAACGGACGACGCCAGATCTGTACGGCACCATCCTTCACATCTCTTGAGGCCTGGATGCCGAGGACATCCTGGTTGACGAAGTTGACTTCGCGGTTGCAGAGGAGTTTGAGGGTGAACTCGTCCATCTGGGCGATGTCGCAGCCGATGAGCATGTTCGATGCCAGCAGAGTCCAGAGACTGATGTGTGTGTATTGCTCATCGGGGGTGAGGCGGCTGTCGCGCAGATTGCTACTCCAACCCACCTTGCCGACAATCAGCATGTCGGGGTCATTCCAATGGCCAGGTCCACCGTAAGGCTGAACTTCAACCTGACGCTGGAAGCCGATGTTGTACATCGAAGCCCAAGTGTCGGTGATGTCACCGGTCGTACGCCAAGAGTTGGCGTCGACGAAGCGACCCCACTCCCAGACGTCGGCCATGCCGTACTGGCAGAGGCTGTAGAAAATGTCGCGGGGCTGGTCGCGGAGGCATTGCTGCATCAGCAGGTAGGGACGTACATAGGCTGCCACTGTCTTGCTTTTTTCATGGGCGAAGGTGCGTGAGTAGCCGCACCAGTCATATTTCAGGTAGTCAACGCCCCAACTGTTGTAGGTTTCGGCATCCTGACGCTCGTGGTCGAGTGAACCTAGGTAGCCGCCGCAGGTGAGGTCACCGGGTGAGGAGTAGATGCCGAACTTCAGACCGTTGCTGTGGAGCCAGTCTCCCAGTCCCTTCATATCGGGGAACTTCTCGTTGGTGCCGATGGTGCCGTCGGCATTGCGCTCGGCAGCCTCCCAGGCATCGTCCACGTTGATATAACAGTAGCCATAGTCGGCCAGACCCTTCTCGATGAGGGCAGTTGCGCTCGACATCACGCGGTCCTGCGATACGCTCAGGCCCCAGCAGTTCCAACTGTTCCAACCCATGGGAGGCGTGAGGGCGATGACATCGCCCACCTTGATGGTGAATTCCTGCTTGTCCATGCCGGCGGCATTCTCGGCCGTCACGGTGAAGGTATAGTCACCGCGTTTGGGCAGGGAACCGGTGAGCACACCGTTCTCGGCTTCAAGAGAGAGTCCTGCGGGCAGGTTCTCGGCCTTGAAGGTCATGGGGCGCTTGCCGCTGACGGCAAAGCGGAAGATGATGGGCGAGCCGGGACGTACGCCATAGACGGGGGCATTGTTGAACAGGGGAGCATCCGGAGCATCCGGAGTGAGGATATACTTGGGGATGTATTGCTTGGTGACTTCCAGACCGGACTTGGCATCGGTATAGGTAGCCACGATGCTGTTCATGGCGGCAGGGTCATACTTCATGGGCACCACGATGCTCTTTTCCTTGCCGAGCGTAACCTTCTTGGTGCTTTCTGTCAGTACGGTCTCCGCCTCGGGGTTGCTGACGGTCACCTTCAGTGTTCCTTGCTGGGTGAGGGGATAGGTGTTGGCGATGGAAAGATTGCAGACGGCATTACCCTTCTTGTCTTTGGCCTCGGTGAAGGCGAAAACCAGACCGTCTGTGCGGTTGGGAACGCGTACAGAGAGACCGCGGTCGAAGAGGCCGCCGGGTTCACCACTGTTGTACACGCGATAAGCGATGACGTTATCACCATCCCAGTTTATGGCTTTGTCATCAACGTTTACGGGATAGCTGCACACATGACTCCATGCCGAGCGGTATCCGCCCTTGTCACTGGGAAACTGTCCGTTCTTACCGATGAGTTTTCCGTTCAGGTAGGCTTCGCCGGCATCGTCGGCCTTGGGAAGGTCAAAGACGATGGATTCCTTCTGGTCAGCGGCATTCAGCAAGCTCTTGGGGATGGTGATGTGCATGCGGTACCAACCGAAGTTGTTGTTGTTCTCGATGCCTTGGTTGTCCCAGTTCTCAAGCACACTGATGGTCTGCCATGAGGCATCGTCAAACTGTGGGTTGGCCCACTCCATGTTGTCTCCGATGTGGAACTTGGCATTTTCGATGGGCTTCTGCGCGCTGATATTCAGCGTCAATGCCATTCCGAGGAGGGCAATAAATGCATACTTTTTCATTGGCTTAATTATTTAGATAAAGGTTTTGATTCTCATATTACACCGCAAAGATACAACAATACCTTATATTTTCCAAATATATTTGTTCAATTCCATTGAATGACTTATCTTTGTCTGCATGAAAAAGACTATTTCATCCCTATGTGTTTTCTTGGCGCTGGCTGGTTGTATGCATGCGCAGATACAGAATCCCGTTTTTGATGGTTGGTATGCCGATCCCGAAGGCATCGTGTACGGTAACCGCTATTGGGTGTTCCCTACCACCTCGTGGCTGGAGGGTGATGAACTCACCCCTGCCTATCAAGCCGATTGGTCACGCCGTACCCGTGCCGGCAATACGGACTTCAATCTTCAGACCCACTTCGATGCCTTTTCCTCGCGTGACCTCATCCATTGGCGTCGCTACCGTGAGGTACTCCATATCCGCGATGTGGAGTGGGCAGAGTTTGCCATGTGGGCGCCTTCGGTCATCCATGCCAATGGCAAGTACTATTTCTTCTTTGGCGCCAACGATGTCCACGAGGGCGAGGTGGGTGGCATCGGCGTGGCTACCGCCCGCCGTCCACAGGGACCATACAAGGATGCGTTAGGCCATCCTCTTATCGGCAACATCGTCAACGGAGCACAGCCCATCGACCAATATGTCTTTCACGATCCCGTCAGCGGCGAATACTATATGTACTATGGTGGTTGGGGGCATTGCAACCTGGTCCACCTAAGCAGTGATCTCCTTTCGCTGGTGCCCTTCCCTGACGGTGACATGTATAAGGAGGTGACGCCCGATGGCTATGTCGAGGGTCCTTTCATGCTATACCGTGATGGCCGCTACTACTTCATGTGGAGCGAGGGCGGTTGGACAGGCCCCAACTACAGCGTAGCCTACGCCATCAGTGACACCCCCTTCGGTCCTTTCGAAAGGGTGGGCAAGATTCTCCAGCAGGATCCTTCCGTAGCGGTCGGTGCCGGACATCACTCTGTCATCAAGGATAAGAAGAGCGATGACTACTACATTGTCTATCACCGTCGGCCTCTTGAACTCACGGGTGGCAGCATGCGCCATGTCTGCATCGACACCCTCCGCTTCCGTGCTGACGGCTCCATCGAACCTGTCCGCATGACAGCCGCCGGCGGTACACTGCCTTATGTGCCCAATCCCGTATGGGGACCCGACTGGCCGGATCCCACCCTGTGGCTGGCCGATGATGGCCGATACTACAGCATGGCCACCATGGGCGAGGGCATCCGTCCGCTCATCACCAGTACCGATGGCGCTCACTGGGAGGACTCCGGCATCTTGCCTTTCGACAGTATCACCCATGTCCGTATCCATGCCTATGGTCGTATGCTCTGGGCCCCCGATGTCACCGTAGTCGCTGGCCAGCGCATGGCTTATGTCACCCTCTATAACAGCGCCGAGGATGCCTCCATCATCGCTATGCGCGAGACCAGTCCCGGGCACTTCGAATTTGCCTCCGTTCTTACGCGTGGCGTGGAGACCGGCATCGCCGATACCATTGATCCTGAGGTGGTCACTGACCCACGCACGGGCCGTGTGTGGCTCTTCTTCGGCAGTGTGGGAGGTGTGCATCGTGTCGAACTCACGGCCGATGGCCTCGCTCTGGCACCCGATGCCACCTATGAGCATGTTGCCGGTCTCACCGTGAAGGAGAACGAGACGCGCGAGAATGTCTTCGAGGGCACTTATCTCTATCAGCGTGATGGCTGGTGGTATATGTTTGTCAGTGCAGGTCGATACAACGATGCCTCTTACCGCATCTGTGTAGGTCGTAGCCGTACCCTCGACGGTACTTTCGTCGACCGTGACGGCCGTCCGCTCGTGGAGGGCAATGCCACCACGGTACTTCGCTCCGGTTCCCGCGACCGTTTGTTTGGCCCCGGACATAACGGCGAGATTTTCACCGATGAGGATGGCCGTACCTGGATGTATTATCACTGTCATGTCCGTGGTATCGCGCAGGGACGCACCCGTCCCATGATGCGGCAACAGATTCTATGGGCCTCTGATGGCTGGCCGTATTTCTCCGGCGGCAAACCTGCCCAGTAACGATGCCGGCTGAACATGCAGAGAGGAAAGAGCATGCTCTTTTGCCTCTGTGGGGATAGTTCGCCTATGGACTGCCTTACGCGTTCTAGTCATTAATGACTGTGACTAATGACTAAAATGACTAAAAACGCCGCAATTCTTGTCTGTTTCGCTTGTTTCGTTCTGAAAGATGGCAGATATAATCATATCGGTATAACCTTCATTCCTGACGAAAAAACACAATACGAACAAATTGAAACTATTTTATAGTGATTTCCGATGATATGATAGCCGTCTCTATGGGCTGAATGGAGGCGACAATCCTGCGAAATGATGCCAATAACGAGCAAAACGAACTACTTTTTGGAGGAGTGACCGTCGTGTGTTGCAGACTTGGGACGGTCATGTCTCCACTCACCGCCGTAAGGGGATGACGAAGAACTTTAAAAAAGTTGTTTGACGGATATGTTTCTCTGGCAGATTGATCAAATGCGTTTCTAGAGAGAAATGATGGAAAACGAAGAGCGGAACTCTCGGTGTGGGAGTTCCGCTCTTCATTATGGATGGGGTAACTTGGATTACTTCACATTGAGTGTCTTGACTTCCCAGGTGGGAGCAGTGTCGGAGGTGCTCGTGTAGTGGAGTGCGAGTGTCACCTTCTTGCCGGCAAAAGCGGACAGGGAGATGTCACCACTATCGACGAAGGTCCAGTCGGAACCTGATGGCCAGGTGGGAACGGTGAGAACCGTCCAGGTAGCCTTGGCTGCATCGTCGGTGTAGTCGGTGCTGGCACAGACGGAAAGGAAGTCGGCAGGGTTTGCACCGTACATATAGTTGACGGCATGGTTGATGGTGAGGACGGGAGCCGTAGCCGATGTGAGGTCAATGACGGGGCCTACGAGCCAACTGTCGGCAGCCTGGTTGCCGTTCTTGTAGGCACTGGCTTTCCAACCGTAACTGGCGGACTGAGCCCATACATAGGCGAGTTCACTCAAGGTGATGTCCTGTGCCTTGAAGTCACAGGCACTCTTGGTGAAGTCAGCAGTGTAGGGGAGGGTGGCAGGGTCACTGCCGCCGCCGGTGTTGTCTCCTCCGCCTCCTCCTTCACCACCGGTACCGTCGAAGGAATACTCGGTGACGCCCTTCAGTCCGGGCTTGCCGAAGTACTTCTCGAGGCTGCCGTAGAGGCAGACGAGTTTGCCGTAGTTGTCGGGGTTGTCCATGAGGTTGAGAGCACTGCGGACTTCACCGGCAGGAAGTTGAACGGGGATGCACTGCGAAGCATCGGTGCAGGAAGCATCGTCGGCAAGGATAAGGTTGGTGTTGCTGGCATCCTGGGTGCTGAAGGTGGCATCGTTGTAGGATTGGCTGCCGTTCTTTACAGTGCCCACGATGTAGCCCTTCACCCATGCCTTGGTGGCAGGATTGCCGGCTGCGATGACATAAGCAATATTATAGGGAGAAGCAGCCGTGCCGTCGCCCTCTGCATTGCCGCCACCACCTGTGCCGCCACCGCCAGTGCCCTTCTCGACAATCTGGATGAGGTAGGCATTCTTAACTTCAATCTTTCCGTTGTAGTCACCCCGCTGGCCGATGATGGTAATTTTGTCTCCATTGGCAAGGCCTGTGTTGGCCACGAGAGTTTTGAACTGTTGTGTGGCTCCTCCCTTTTCAGCGAGCAGACCGTAAACATAAACGCTGCCAGTGGCATCGGCGAGGTCGAAATTGCCCCAGACATCATCGCTTTTGATGTTGCTGGCGACACCCGTGAGTTGATACCAGACGTTTGTGCTGACGGCGGCAGCATTGAACTCGGCGATGGTGGCCTCTACGACGTCAACAGGAGGCGTGGGAGGGTTAGGTGTGTCGTCAGCCTTGCCTTCGGCCACGGAGAGTTCCTTGACTTCCCAGGTGGTGGAGTTGGCATCGGTGCACTCGAAGTAGAAGGCAAGGTATACCTTCTCCTCATTCCAGAACTGCTCGGGCAGAGCAAAGGGCGTAGCCGAGTAGAAGGTCCAATCCTGCGTGGAGGACTCAACAGGGGCGAAGCCGAGGTTGACCCATGTGGCAGTGGTGACATCGCCGTCATAGTCGGTGCTGGCGAGCACGCGGTGGTAACCGTTGATGTCGGTGGAGGACTTGACATAGCGGAGGACATACTCGAAGTTGATGACGATGCCCTCGGTGCCCTTCATAGTGGTGTTGATGGCGGGGCTCACGAGCCATGTCTGTGTGGCGGTGGTCACATTGTCGGCATAACCGGTAGCCTTGGCATAGGTGCTTCCGAGGCTCCATCCACTACCCTTGATGGTCTGGACGGTGAAGTCGTTGAGACTGCTGCTGGTGAAGGGAAGTGAACCGGCAACGGTGGGTTCGTCATCGCCACTAGGTGTGGGGTAGGGAAGTTCGGGCACATCGGCACAGGCTGCAAAGCCCAGCAGGGCAATGGCAGCGAAGAGATGGATGAATGATTTCTTCATATCTTGATTTGATTTGTTGTTGCGGAAGAGGGGTTACTTGACGATGATGTCGTCGACGACACGGACGAGCAATTGTTTCGTGGTGCCGTAGAGGGTGAGGAGGCCGATGACGTCGACCTTGCCGGTGGGGATGGTGTCGCCCGAGAAGTTGGCATAACTGCTCATGCGGCAGTCTACTTTCTGGCTGCCGAGGGAGACGTAGCGGTCTTCGGTGGTTCCATCGTTGGGAGCGTAGGGCTTGCCGCCGTCGGCGAAGGTGACATTCTTGAGGATGACATAGCGCGGATAGTCGGTGGCGGAGAGGCTCTTGAGTTGGCTCTCGGTGATGGCCTCAGGAAGAATCTCGGTGGGGTCGGGGTTGCCTATGAGACGGATGTGCTTCAGGAAGGTGTTCTCGCTGATGCGGCCGAGTTGGAGGCCATAGGAACTGTTCTCGTAGGCCATGCCGATTTCGGGCATGTTGGAGTAGGCACCGAAGTCGAGGCCTTTGAGGCTGACGAGTATCTTCTGTCCCATGGGCAGACAGGAGTAGAGGCCCGTGGCGTTGACGCCGATGATGATGCAGCCGGTCTCGTCCTGAATGGCGATATTCTTGTACACATTGCCGCTCTCGTCATTGGAGACGATGCGTCCGCGGATGTAGATGTCGTCCTTCACGCGGGTGTATTGATAATTGTACTTCGAGGTGGACTGGAACAGCTCGGGATAGAGTTCGTTCTTGAGTGCGTCGATGGTGGTGATGGGAACCTCGAGTGGGAGAGCATTATTGCCATACGGCAGTTGGGTGTTGCGGGAGAAGTCGAGGTCGTCGAAGTCGTTCATGCAACTGCCGAGGGTGAGGGCGGCTGCGAGCAGGGAGAGGGTGACAAATATATGTTTCATAGGAATAAGCATTGTTTTCTTCATTCGTTTCATTCCTTTCGTGCGTATCAGAACTTGAAGCCTACGTTGAAGAATGCGTTGAGGGCATTGGCGTAGTAGATTTTCGGGTTCTTGGAGAAGACATAGGTGCGGGCCTCGCCGGCGGTGCCGTTCTCGTAGTAGAGGTCGTCGCGGCTTTGCTCATAACCTCCTGTACACATGTTGGTGTTGTTGAGAAGGTTGTTGATGGTGAGGTTGAGGCTGACGCTGCGGCCGGCCTTCAGACGGATGTTGTGACCGATGTTGGCATCGACCATGAAGCCGCCCTTGCACTGTTCCTGCTTGACGGTATAACTCTTGTAGATGGAGCCGTCGGCATTGTAAAGGATACCGCCCTGCTGTTCGAGGGTGGCCTCGTCGATGCCCCATGAGTAGTTGCCTTGTTCGTCGACCGAACCGTCGGGCACATAGCACTTGCCGTTGGCCTGGTAGATGTTGGTGAGGCGGTTATAGGGCGAGAAGCCGATGAAGACACGGTCGTAGTAGTTCACATTGGCACCGAGATACCAGCCGTTGACATTATAGTTCACGCCGACGCTGAGGGCGGTGAGAGGAGTGCTGGCCACGCGGCAACCCTGGGCAATGACGCGCAGAGGCTCTTCCTCATGGGTGACGGGGTTCTTGGGGTTGGCGATGTAGGCGCTGGCATCCTCATAGGTGAGGGTGGCGACGGGGTTGTTGGTATAGACGGCGTCGCCCACGCTGCCGAAGAATTTGAACGACAGGGCGCTGCTGACATTGTAGACGGCAGCGGCCTCGATGCCGTAGTGCTCTTTCTCAATCCCGTTCATAGTGAGGTATGTGAAGTGGCTCTGTGAGTCATTGTAGAAGGCTGTCTGCTCCACACCGTTGTCGAAGCGGATGAAGTAGCCTGCGAGACGGCCCTGGAAGCCACCGGCAGTGATGGCGTAGGAGAGTTCGGTGTTGAGGATGCCCTCGAGGTTGAGACCATGCACGAAGTCACTGCGTGTGCGGCTGGCGATGAAGGCGTTCTGAGCAAGCGGGGCGTCCTTCTCGTAACTGGCGTTGAGGCTGATGACATGATTGGCATTGGGACGCCAAGCGAAAGAGCCCTTGCCACCTCCGCCGAGGAATTTGGCCACGCCGCTGGAGCCGTAACTGCGGTCGGCGGCACGGCCGTTCTGCATGAGGCCGTAACGCTCGAGGGTAGAGCCGGTGACTTGACCAGAAATGTGGAGTGAAAGAGGACCATTGGTGAAGCCGTACTGCCCCCAAGCAGTGGCCTTGTCGACATAGATGTTGTAGTTGTAGCCGAAGATGTCGCCTTCGTGAATCTTCCGGTTGGGATTGCGAAGGTCATTCTGGGCGAGGGTACTGTTGTAGCCGTTGTCGCGGGCTGCGAACTTGTCGATGTCGGTGTAGTTAGCGGCTCCCAGCAGGTCGTCCATCACCTTGTAGTGCATACCCTTCGTGGATGAGAGGGTGACGCCTCCGCCCACGCGGTTATACTTGTCGATGGTGTGGTTGATGGTGCTGGTGAGATGGAAGGCAAGTTGGTCGTTGTGACGTTCCTCGACGTAGTAGAGTGCCTCACCGCCGACGGCGTTGGCCTGCTGGTTGGCGAAGTACATGCGGTCCCAGTCGAGTTGACGGCCGTTGGACGAACCGGTGAAGTTGTCATAGAGTTCCCAGAATGCCTCCTTGTCGCTGGCTGTGGGGCTGTAGTCAAGGTTCCACACATTGTATGCCGAACTGGGCAACTTCTTGTAGTAGTCGGGACGCGGGTCGGCGGCATTGCCGTTCCAGCCGAGCGCTGTTGTGCCGTAATTGCTGTACTTGACCGACGCAGAGGTTACAAGACGAGTGTATTCGTCGATGTCGAAATCCCAGGTGGCAACTGCGGCAGGTTCGAACGACGTTACCACGCGCGAATTGCGCTTCTGGCCATCCTGCCAGCCCCAGTAACTGTTGTAGTAGTGGGTTCCTGCCAAGGCGTATGCTTCCTCGGTGGCCGCGGCCTGCTGGGCACGCTCGGTGGGAGTGCCCCAGGTGGTGAGGGAGAGACTGTGCCGCTTGTTGAACTTCTTCTGTGCACTGAGGAAGTAACCGAACGCATTGTAGAAGGTACCCTCGATGACGCCCTCCTTGGCCCAGCGGTAGCCGGCACTCATAGTGAGGGCCCAGCCGTTCTCCATCAGACCGGTGCTGTGGGTGAACATTGCGCGTGCCACATAGTTGCGGTTGGTGGCGCTGACGCTCGCCTTTGAGCCGGTGGCGTACTGCGAGGCACGCACATTGATGTTGCTGGCTCCACCTACGGGGGTGAAAGTGAAACGGTTACTCTCAAAAGCGCCCACACCTTCTTGGTTGCGGACGGCATCGTTGAGACCGCCGATCATGCCGTACGAAAAGCGTCCGGTCTCGGCATCGTTGAGCAGGGTTCCGTTCATGTAGACCTCGTTGTATTTGGAATCGAGGCCACGCACCTTGAAACGCATGGGGCTGAAGAGATAGCCCACATTGTTCAGGAACAGGTCGTTGGTGCTGGCGGTGAGAGCCATGACACTCTGCACGGCGTCGTCGCTTTCGCCCAACTGTGATTCGGTGAAGGTGAATGCCATCTCGCCCTTGTCTGAGGCGCTCTGCGTGCCGGGAGATGTGGTGATGACCTCCTGTGCAGATGCTGTGCCCAGAACTCCGGTAAGGAGACAAGCAAAAAGAATTTTTTTCTTCATTCTATTTGATGATGTTGTGAATATTCCGCTAAAAGCAGACAAAGAAACACTTTTTTTTTGACATTTCAGCCTTCTATTCCGATTTTTAGCCCAGAATGTGGAAAAATTCAACTTTTACCCTTATATTTGCCCATTGAAAAATTCTAATCATCATTTTCAAGACAGTTCAGACAAATGAAAAAGAACTCCCTGCTCCTGCTCTTTGCCGTGGCGGCCCTGCTGCTCGGCTGCGGTCCGGGCACCGTGCGTACCAGCATGAAAAGCGCTGCCGATGCCGAAAAACGTTACAACGCTTATGCTGTTGGTTTCTATAACCTCGAGAACCTCTTCGACACCATCCATACCCTCAGCCCCACAGGGGAGGACATGAATGACTACGAATACCTGCCTGACGGCAAGAACAAGTGGGGACGCATGAAGTACGAGTCCAAACTGAAGAATATGTCCACCGTGCTGAGCCAGATGGGTACCGACATGATACCCGGCGGATTGACCATGGCTGGCGTCACCGAGGTGGAGAACCGTGCCGTGCTGGAAGACCTCCTGCAGCAGCCCGCCTTGAAAGAGCGTGGCTGGCAGATAGTCCATGTCGAGAGCCCCGATCCCCGCGGCATCGACTGCGCCCTGCTCTACAATCCCAAGCAATTCACCGTGGAGACCATCGATTATCCTCTCTACTATCATGAGGATGGCACCATGTCGCATACCCGCGGTTTCCTGACGGTCGGCGGTACTCTCGCCGGTGAGAAGGTGCATGTAATCGTGAACCACTGGCCCAGCCGATACAATGACTCGTCAGCCCGCGTTTTGGCCGGCAAGCAGGTGCGTGCCATCAAGGATAGCCTGCTGACCGCCTGCCCTGGCACGACGGTAATCATCATGGGTGACCTCAATGATGACCCCGACGATAAGAGCATCGCTCAGGAACTCGGAGCCAAGAAGAAGAAGGAAGACTGCAAGGTCGAGGACCTCTTCAATCCTTGGTGGAAGACACTGCGCGATGACGGTGTAGGTACGCTGAAGTATGACGGCAAGTGGAATCTGTTCGACCAGATTATGGTGTCCGGCAAGGCTGTCGACGGCGACCGTACCCACCTGCAGTATCTGAAGAACGAAATCTTCGTGCGCGACTACATGATTCAGCAGGAAGGCAAGTACAAGGGCTACCCCCTCCGCACCTTTGCCAGCGGTGTCTGGACGAACGGATACTCCGACCACTTCCCCACAACCATCTACTTGGTGAAGGAGGCTCAGTAAGCCCTCTCAACCAGAAAAAAGCAGCAGGGTCCCGCCGGGGCCCTGCTTTGTTGTATATAGATAGTGTACCCCGTTATAGTAGGTCACTATCTGCTCATTGACACTGGCAACTGCGTTTATCCTTTTCTCCTCCGACCGCTGTTGGTACGTGATTGTAAAGGTTCAAAGGATGCCGCAGAAAAAGTCCTTTCCAATCTTTACTTTTGTACTTTGAAACGAAAATAATGATGCAAGGAAATTCAACAATGATGCAAAGAAATACCAAAACGTTGCATCAAAACATCCGTTTCAAAGTTCGTTTTTCATTTTGCATCGGACGTTTCATCACCATTTGCCTTTTTTGTCCATTTTTCGGCAATGATTAAGGAAAAAACGCCCTTTTCTGCTGATTCCCGATGAGCAAACGGCTCGTCCGGATGAACAGTCTGCGTCCTGCCATGAACATGCCGTTGTCGTATTCATTGACATCTGCAGGAGAGAGTGAATCGTTCCGGGCAAGGAATCCAAGTTCCCCCACAATCTACAACATCATGGCTTGATGTTGTTCAATTCTAGTTTGGTTTGATATGGCTAAACCTATATCAAACAATCGTACCAAGTCGGAAACAATTGCCCGTTTTTTGTGGACTCCAACCACATCAAACCAGGCGGTCGGTGGCCTTATGGAAGTGTGAGGTCCAACTGGGCAGAGAAGGCGTAGGAGGGGTCGCCGCGACGAGTCAGGGTGGCCGTCAGGGTGGCAGCGGTGCGAGACAACAGGGTGTCGGCAAGGACTTCGTCGGCATTGCCGTAGAGGACGCGGACGGGACGGTCAAGGTCTACCAGGGCATCGTCGAGCAGAAGGGTGAGGTGACTGTAGTCGCAGCGGTCGATGTGGATGTCATTACCGTTCACGAGGACCTCGACGGTCTGTCCTGTACGGGCTTCTTCGGCAGGCACTTCCAGCCAGTAGAAACTGGTGCGGGTGACGCCTTCCTGACGCCAGATAATCTTTTCGGGACGGGCATTGCGTGTGTAATTTGCCATCCAAGGCAGGGCGGCAGCATCCTCAAGGTCCATCCAGTGGCCCTTGCCCTCCATGACATGAGTCTGGTGGATGTAGCCGTCGGGGTCACAGGCCTGCAGACTGTCGAGAATCTCGCCACGCAGACGAACCTCGTTGTTGCGGTTGTAGGCAGCATCTTCAGCACCCACCCATATGGTGAAGGGAAGGTTGCGGACGTTGAGCAGGCTGATGTCGCCCGGGTGACCGGCCATCATCGAGGCTGCAGCCCAATGGTCGGCAAGGCGCGGAGCCAGACGCCACACTCCGTCGCCACCTGCGGAGTATCCCAGGAGGAAGACACGGTCGGGATTGACGTCGTGGTAGACCACCATGGTACGGATGAGCGTCTCAAACATCGGGTCAATGGGAGCCTTGAACCACATATCCCAGTCATCCCACGGCGCGCGGGGTGCCAGATAGATGCCTTCGGCCGGACGGTAGAGGCGTTTCTGGTTCTCCCACTGACTGTCGTTGACGGCTGTAGGAGCACTGCCACCACCATGGAGAGATATCCAGAGGCTGTATCCTTCGGCAGGCTTCTCGCCGAAGGTTTGGAAGGCATAAGGCATGGAGAGTTCTCCGGCCTTGACGCAGTTGCTGTTCTCGACAGTGGCCAGCGCTTCGCGTTGGGACGTGTACCAGTCATCGACGATGCGTGTGCGGGCGGTTTCGGCTTCAGTGTGGCCGAGCGGCTTGAGGTCGTCTTTTGAATCTGCCGTCGAGCAGCAAGCGAAGAGTACTGCGAGAGGCAGTAGAAGGGGAAGCAAGGACTTTCTCATTGTGGATGGAATGAAGGGATTAGATGGTGCGTTCAATGTCCCACACGAAAGCGCGTAGGCCAAGCATCTCGCTCTCCTTGTCAAGGGCATGGAGGGCGTTGAGGAGAGCATCGACCTGGTCGTCGTCGACGACAGTGAGGACGGCGCTGTTCATCGAGGGCCAGGCGTGGCTGCCCATGTGGGGCTCGCCGGTCTTCGTGCCGCGTCCCTGTACCTGGGGGAAGAGGCTGAAACCGCGGCAGTTCATGTGGTCAAGGAGGCTAAGGACGCGTTCCTTGAAGGCCTGGTCGTAGGCTATAAAGACGGATTTCATATTGTTCGTTCGTTATTTCTTCTTTGCTTTGATGACATTCTGCTTGTTCTCTTCCCAATAAGCGTCGAGCACGAGTTGGCGGGCGTGTTTCTTGCGCGACTTCTTGATGTGGCTGCCGGCAAAGACGCAGTAGACGACAGGCACGAGGATGAGGGTGAGGATGGTGGAGAGGGTGAGACCACCGATGACGCTGACACCCAACGGACGCCACATCTCACTGCCTTCACCCCGGCCCAGAGCCATAGGAACCATGCCGAGGATGGTGGTGAGTGTAGTCATGAGTACCGGACGCAGACGGCTGCGGCCAGCAGTGACGACAGCCTTGGTGACGGCTTGTCCGCGCTCGCGGCAGAGACGGATGTAGTCGATGAGTACGATACCGTTCTTCACCACGATACCGAGCAGCAGCACGATACCGAGTAGGCTCATGAGGTTAAGCGTGGAGTGGCTGAGCCATAGGGCAACGAGCACACCGCTGACGCCGAAAGGTACGCTGAGCATGATGATGAAAGGATCGGAGAAACTCTCAAACTGGGCTGCCATGACGATGTAGACAAGCATGAGGATGAGCAGACCGAGGAGGAACAGGTCACCGAAGGATTCCTTCTGCTCTTCGTAGTCACCTGCGATGCTGACAGAGATGCCGAGGGGTATGCCGGCTTCGTCGACGATGCGCTGTCCCTCTGCGACCACCTTGCTCATGGGGGTACCCTTGTTGACGATGGCGGTGACGGTGTTGACGCGCTGACGGTCCTTGCGCTCGATGGTAGGCGGCGTGAAGCGCTCAACGACCTGACCAACATCCTTGACACGTACGGTGCTGCCGTTGGTGCCATAAAGGAGGATGTTCTCGATATCCTCGATGGATGTACGGAATTCAGGGGCGAAACGCACCTTGATTTTGTACTCCTCGCCGTCTTCACGGTAATACGAAGCCGTTGCACCATTGATGCGGTTGCGCAGATAGGTGGCTGCAGTGGCCATGTTCAATCCGGCCTGAGCCAGTTTCACACGGTCGAATTCAACATGATATTCAGGTTGGTATTCGTCGCGGCTGATGCGGGCTTCTGCCACGCCAGGGTATTTCTTGAGTTCGGTACGCAGCATCTTGGCCACCTCGTCAGTCTCATTGAAGTCCCAACCATACACCTCAAAGTTGACGACACTCTGTCCGCCCATGCCGCTCGAACCGCCGGCACTGACCTGTGAACGTTCGACTTCGGGAGAGGCACTGAGGTCGCCGCGGACGATGTCGGCCACGTCGAAGATAGTGCGGTCACGCTTCGAGGCATTCTTGAGGGTGATATTGTAGGAGATGATGTGTGTGCCGTTGGTCTGCATGGAGGCGAAGGTGTTGTCCTCGTCGGCTTGACCTACCGTATAGTTGATGATGCGGCAGTCTTCACCGAAACTGGCACGCCACTTCTCGGCGAACTCTTCGGCAACCTGCTGGCTGCGTTCGGTGCGTGTACCGATGGGCATCCACACCTTTACAGTGAGGCGGTTGTCGTCGCTGGCTGGGAAGAACTCGGTGCCCAGACTCTTGACACAAAGCATGCTGACGGCGAAGATGGCTACGCACACGCCAATGATGAGACCGCGGTGGCGAACACTCCATGACAGACGCTGCTGGTACCAGATATCAAAACGGTCGAGGAATCGTTCGATGGGACCGTAGACCTTCTCGTAGAAGTGGCTGCGTTTCTTTTTCAATTTCAGCATCAGCGAGCAGAGCATCGGGGTGAAGGAGAGCGCGCTGGTAGTGGAGACGGTGAGGATAACAACCATCATCCAACCGAGTTGCTTGAACATCATGCCCGCCATACCCTTGACCATGGTGAGGGGGAAGAACACCGCGAGCATGGTGAGCGTGGAGGCGACAACGGATATTGCCACCTCGTTCGTGGCATGGATGGCCGCCTGCTTGGGGTCGGCACCTCGTTCAATATGCGTGGTGGTGTTCTCCAACACCACTATGGCATCATCGACGACCAAACCGATGGCTATGGATAGACACGAGAGCGAAACGATGTTGATGGAGCCGCCACTCACGAACAGATAGATGAACGAGGCAATGAGCGACAAGGGAATGGTGATGCCGATGACGAATGTCGCCCGCCACCTGCCCAGGAAGAAGAGCACGACGAGGATGACGAACAGGAGAGCGTAGAGGACTGTCTCCTCGAGGCTGCCTACGGAGTTCATAATGTTCTCGGAGGTGTCGGCAATAGTACCTATCTTGATGTCGGAGGGGAGGTTGCGCTGCAAATCGGGCATCATCTTGCGGATTTTCTTGCAGATTTCCACGCTGTTGGCGCCAGTCTGCTTCTGCACGATGATGGTGGCGCCACGTACGCCATTGGTGAAGGACATCTGACTGCGTTCCTGCAGCGTGTCAACGACATTGGCCACATCGCGCAGATAGATGTCGCTGCCGCCAACGCTGGCTACGATGATATTCTCCATGTCGCGCGGATCGTCGAACTCACCTTCCACACGCAGTGGGTAGGTCTCGTTGCCCACATCGAACGCTCCACCAGGGATGTTGCGGTTTTCCTGTGTGATGATGTTGGAGATGGCCTCGACAGTGAGGTTGTAGGCTTCAAGTTTGACGGGATCGCAGTAGACATACACTTCGCGTTCGGGAGCGCCGCCTATGCTGACGCTACCGACACCGGAGATACGTGCAAGGGGGTTGGCGACATTTTCGTCGAGGATCTTGTAGAGTCCGTTGACGCTTTGGTCGGCCTGAACGGAGAGGATCATGATAGGCATCATGTCCGCATCGAACTTGAAAATGACGGGGTCGGCAGCATCGTCGGGCAAAGCCTTCTTCACCATGTCGAGTTTGTCACGGACATCGTTGGTGAGGTCGTCGATGTCATGGCCGAACTCGAATTCAAGAGTGATGAGCGATATGTTCTCGGATGAACGGCTGGTGATGTGCTTGAGGTTGGCGACACTGTTGAGGGTGTTTTCGAGCGGACGTGTTACATTCTGCTCGATGTCCTCGGCTGAGGCACCGCTGTACGAGGTCATCACCATGATGTTGTTGGTATCCATGTCGGGGAACAGGTTTACCGGCAGTTTGGTGAGCGAGAAGATACCCAGCACGACGATGGCCGTGAAGATGAGTGAGGTCATAATCGGTCGTTTGACCGATCCTTCGTATAGTGACATAGCGGGGTTGTTTTGCTGTTTCGATATTGTGTGTTATTCCACGACTTCCACTTCCTTGCCGTCGAGCAACTTGCTCTGGCCGGCGACAACGATGCGGGCTCCGTCGGGGACACCGCCCATAAGTTCGTAGGAATCGTCAAGCCGTTGGCCGAGTTCCACCTTCACATAACTGACGGTGTTGTCGTTGTTGTAGACCCAAATGAAACGTTCGCCGCTGCCAGGTTGCTTGACGATGGCTTGGTCGGGAACGACGACATGCTGCTCGGTTCCGAAGTTGAGCGTGGCGCGGGCAAACATGCCGGGACGCACGGCCTCGTCAGCGTTGGGCAGACTGAGTTCTACAGGGAAGGTGTGGGTAGAGGCGTTGATGGTAGGATAGACGAGCGATACGGTGCCCTCGAACACGCGTCCGGGAATGGCGTCAAGACGCACGGTGGCAATGTCGCCCTTCTGTACGGCACTGAAATACTGCTCACTTACATTGATGAGCAACTTTACAGGCTTAATCTGCTCAATGGTGAGCACGGGATTACCGCTGTAGAGGTCTCCGCTGTCATAGTTGCGGGCAGTGACAATGCCGTTGATGGGACTGAGCAATTGGGTGTTTTCCTGCAAGTTGGCAAAACTGGTCTGGCTGACTTCGAGGGACATCTTGGCGTTATCGTACTCGGCCTTACTGACGCCTCCGATGGCATAGAGTTGCTCAATGCGTTGGAACTCGGTCTTCTGGTTGGCAATCTGCAGTTCGAGTTGACGCAGAGACGAGGCATCCATCTGCACGAGTTTCTGCCCTTTGTGCACGTGGTCGCCTACCTCGACGAAGATGCGGTTGATGCGTCCCATTGCCTGGGGAGCGATGTTGTTCTTCACTTCGGCTTCGACCGTGCACGTGTAGTCGCGCACTTGGTCAACGGGCTTCACGTGGACCGTTGACAGACGGACTTTGGGGAGTGCTGCATCGGCAGAGAGAGTTTCCTTCGTTTTTGTGCTCCCCTGACAGGAGAGAAGCAAGGCTGCACATGCCAAGACAGCCATTGAAAAAGTTTTTTTCATCGTTATCTTTGTTTTTTTTTATTCGTTGGATAGAACGGCAAGCGGAAAGGACTATTTCTCGTCGTTGACGAAGTCCTTGCCGATGAGTTTGTCGAGGTCGGCTTTGGCCGTGAGCCAGTCGTAGACAGACTGACTGTAGGTGAGTTCGCTCTGCGTGAGGGCCACTTCTGCACTGTTGAGTTCGAGCATCGTGCCACGCCCTACGTCATAGAGTGTCTGGGCGATGTCGCGACCTTTCTGTGCCTGAACGATGGCCTCTTTGTTCGAACTGACCTGTTCGGCACTGGCAGTCATGTTGTTGATGTAGGTGTTCATCTGCATCTGCAACTGGCGCTCGGTATAGTCTCGGTTGAGTTGCAATTGGCTCATCTGCAGACGAGTCTTCTTGACAGTACTGAAGTTGCTGTACTTGAAGAGAGGAATGCTGATGCTAAGCGCCACGTTGGCATAGGGATTCCAATTGTATTCAGCGAAGTTGAAGTCATCGGCCATAGACATGTACATGTAGTTGAACTGCAATGCTACATTCGGGGCGAAGTTCTGCTTTTGGATGTCAAGGGTGTTTGAGAGCAGACGGTTGTTGAGGTCCATCTGGAGGAGTGAACTGTTGTTGCGCAAAGAGAGACTGTCAAGTTCCATCATGCCTCCGTAGAGGGATTCCTCATAGTCCTTGAGGCTGCCCTTGACCAGGAGCGTCAAGTCGGCGGTCACACCCATGAGTACCTTGAGTTGCAACTGGCTGAGGTCAACGGCATTGCGGGCACTGATAACGCTGGGACGGAGATTGCGCATCTGAACTTCGGCGCTGATCTTGTCATATTCGCTTACGCTGCCTTGTTCATATTTGGCATTTACGATGCGGAAATTCTCCTCGCTCTGGGCAAGGCTTTTCTGCAGCACCTCGTAACTGTCCTGCGCCAACATCAACTGGTAGTAGGCCTTGGTGACTTGGCAAACAAGATCCTGCTTGGAGGAGCGTGCCGATTCAAGGGCCAGCTCAACGTCTGTGCGCGTGAGATTCATACTCTTGTACAGAGCGGGGGCAAAGACAGGCAGACTGACACTGAGACCTCCTGTGTAGGAGTTGTTGATACCGACTTTGAACTGCATGCCGTTCATCACCATGGTCTGCTTCTCGATGGTACGCTGGTAACTGCCCGACAGGTTTGCTTCGGGCAGCAATCCCATGGTCGTTTCCAGTTTGGTCATCTCTTTCAACTGTACCTCTTTCTCGGCCACCTCAATGGTGGGATTGTCGGCGAGGGCGATGCTGATGGCACGATCGAGTGTGAGTTCAAGCACATCGTCGGCCGATGATGTGGGTGTCGCCTCCTGTGCGCAGACACTCATTGCCGCACAAAGGACGGCAGTCATCACTAAGAATCTTCTCATCTTATTATTGTCGTTTTTTCAATCTTTCTTTCGAGGTCAGACATTGTCAAGCAAGTCTCATATCTATACCGACATCCTTGGCCGTCTTTCTTTTCTTTGTTAACACCTATTATATATAAGAGATGAAACGCTACATGTTATATATAAAGGAAGGAACGCTGCATGCTACCTCGGAAACATTCTGCAAAATTACAGGGAAACATCTGTGAGTTTCCGTGTGACTGAGAATTATTATGAATAGTTGACACTTCCGGGCGGCTGTTTAGCAGGGATTAACACATCGTTGCCTGAAGGTTTCCCGCTCACCGCCGTATGGCATCAATCGTTTCCCAACAAGTCTTCGAGGAAACTGTTGAGGTCATCATCGAGCCCCTTCAGCAGTTGGTCGGTGACGATGAGCGTGTCGTCGTCCACGAGCAGCAAATCCCAAAGTGTCTCGAAATCCTCATCGACAAGCACCAACGAGTAGGGTTTCCAGACGGAGAGACGCTCGAGGATGCCGTCAGCGTTGAAGTGCGTGATGGCCTCGGACAACTGTGCACGTACAATGGCAGGGAAGTCTTCGGATGCATCGTCGTCGGTGGTGCTGCACCATTCCACTACGTTGACACGGCAGATCACGGCACCATCGTCGTCGGTGACGGTAAGGTCGCCACTCTCCTGCGATGCCTGAAAATGGAAATCGGTCAGCACGGGTTCTGCACACGGGTCGCCGTATCGGTCGACCAACGTCTGCAACACGCTCTCAAGGAGCGATCGGGATTGTTCACTCAGTTTCATTGAGATGTATGAGATTAAGTTTCTGCACCTCGGCCTGACGGTCTTGGAGTATGCGTTCGTAATTGAGTATACGTTGATAGTCTGTGTAGGGATATTCGCTGAGTCCGTAGTATTCGGCATCGATATACCACTCCCAGAAGGCAACAGAGTCCAAGGCGGTGGTGTCGGAGACATAGATGCGTGCTTCGTGCAGTTTCTCCAGTGCTTCGTCGATGCTGTCGTTCATCTCGTACCATAGGGCTTCGTTGTAGGCGGCTGCCATCTTGTAGCGCAGTTTGCGCTTCTGGTAGAGTTTACGCCACCATTCACGTGCACCGTCCCAGTTTCCGTCGCGGATGCAGACCTTTGCCTCGCGCAATTCAGAGGTGCAGCCTCCATAGAACGAGCGTTCGCGCAGGTCCCACTGGGGTGTGAAGGCATGAGTTGCCCGTTCTCCCAACAGCGGATAGGCCTTCTGTTGGGCTTCTTTGACTTCTTTGTCTGAGTTGAACGTTCCTTCACCCATCTGCTCCTCGAAGATGTAGGTGTGCATCGGCTGCTTGCGCGTCGGGGCATAGGCATGAGCCAACAGGCAATAGTTGACCGGCGCTGTGTCGAAATCAATGCCGTAGGTAGTAAGGGTGTCCTTGTTGTAGCACGAAATCCCCGCATAGTCGACTACATAGAGCATGTCGACCTGCATGGTATCGCATAAGTGAGTCACCTCAGTCTGGTTAAGGACACCTCCAATCGTGTCTGCCGGTGGAAAGATGCAGGAGTCGAGGACCACCACCTCATCGAAGATACCAATGTCGGCAAAGTCCATGGCGATGTATTCGATGACGGAATCCACATCGGCATCGAACAAGTCGATGTCGTCGTTGATCTTGGTGATGTTGGTCCTGGAATGGTTGTCCAGCACTCCCAGACGCCGTGCGCTTGAGGGCAACAGTAGAGATGGTGGAACCATCTGCTCAATTGACACATACTTTGGCGTGATACATCCCAAGAACAGCAGCACAGTGAGTGCTGCTGCTATGAGATACATGCGTCGTTTGGTATGGTCGGAATGTCGCATCAAAGGTTCTGTCCGTGACAGTTCTTGAATTTCTTGCCACTTCCACAAGGGCAGGGATCATTGCGTCCCACCTTCACTTCGTTACGGATGGGCTGACGCACCTGACGTTCGCGGGTGTCCTGAGCCGCTGCATTCTGCTGGTTCTTGTCGGTGAGTTGTTCGCTGCTTGCGCCCTTGTTTTCCTGATACTGCTGACGACGCTGTGAACGGTTCAGGGCAGGAGCCTCGCGAACCTGGTCCGGGTCGCGCATGGGAATCTGTCCGCGCATGAGGATGCTGACGGTCTGATTGTTCATCTTGTCGACCATGTTGTCGAAGAGAGTGACAGATTCGAGTTTGAAGATGAGCAGCGGGTCTTTCTGTTCGTACGAAGCGTTCTGCACGGAGTGCTTCAGTTCGTCGAGTTCACGCAGATTCTCTTTCCATGCCTCGTCGATGACATGGAGCATGATAGCCTTCTCGAAGGCTTTCACCACCTCCTTGCCTTCACTTTCGGCGGCTGCCTTGAGGTTGACGGGAATCTGATAGAGGCGTTTGCCGTCGGTGATGGGGATGAGGATGTTCTCGAAGCGGTTGCCCTGTTCCTCGTAAACCTTCTGGATGACGGGATTGGCAATCTGCGCCAACAGTTCGGTTTTGCGTTTGAAGTTCTCCATTGCAACGGAGAAGGTCTTCTCGGCCAACTCCTCGTGGTTCTTGGTGCGGAAGTCCTCTTCGGTGAAGGGCGTTTCCATGGCGAGAACACGGAAGAGCTGCATCTTGATGCCTTCGTAGTCGTTGTTCTCAATGGCTTCCACGCAGCGGTCCCAAATCATGTTGCTGATATCCATGCCCAGACGCTCTCCGATAAGGGCGTGACGACGCTTGGTGTAGACGACCGAACGCTGCTTGTTCATGACGTCATCGTACTCGAGCAGACGTTTACGGATGCCGAAGTTGTTCTCCTCGACCTTCTTCTGCGCATTCTCGATGGACTTGCTTATCATGGAGTGTTCGAGCATCTCGCCCTCCTGGAATCCCATACGGTCCATGACGCCGGCGATCTTGTCGCTGGCAAAGAGTCGCATGAGGTTGTCCTGAAGGGATACATAGAAGACGCTGGAGCCGGGGTCACCCTGACGCCCAGAACGTCCACGCAACTGTCGGTCTACGCGTCGGCTTTCATGGCGTTCAGTACCGATGATGGCCAGACCGCCTGCCTCCTTGACTTCGGGAGTGAGTTTGATGTCGGTACCACGACCAGCCATGTTGGTGGCAATGGTGACGGCACCCAGCAGACGCTCCTCGGTATGTTCGTTCCCGTCTTCGTCCTTCACGACCACGCTGCCCATACGGCTCTTACCTGCCTGGGCCACGATGTCGGCCTCGCGCTGGTGGAGTTTGGCATTCAGGACGTTATGCTCAATCTTGCGCATGGTGAGCATACGGCTGAGCATCTCGCTGATTTCCACGCTGGTAGTACCTACCAGAACGGGACGTCCGGCTTCGCGCATCTTCACGACCTCTTCGATGACGGCCTTGTACTTCTCACGCTGTGTCTTGTAGACACGGTCGTTCATGTCGTGGCGGATGACGGGCTTGTTGGTGGGGATGACGACAACGTCAAGTTTGTAGATGTCCCAGAACTCACCGGCCTCTGTTTCAGCCGTACCGGTCATACCGGCGAGTTTGTGGTACATACGGAAGTAGTTCTGCAGGGTGATGGTGGCAAAGGTCTGGGTGGCGGCTTCCACCTTCACACGCTCCTTTGACTCGATGGCCTGATGCAGACCGTCGCTGTAGCGGCGTCCTTCCATGATACGACCTGTCTGCTCGTCCACAATCTTGACGTGGCCTTCCTCGTCGACGATGTACTCGACATCCTTCTCGAACATGGTGTAGGCCTTAAGCAACTGGTTGATGGTATGGATACGTTCGCTCTTGATGGCATAGTTGGTAAGCAGTTCGTCCTTCTTCTGCAGACGTTCCTCCTCGGGCAGACCTTGTGCCTCCAGTTCGGAGAGTTGCGCGGCAATGTCAGGCAGGACGAAGAAGGTATCGTCGCTCATGTTGCCGGTGATGAGGCTGGTACCCTTGTCGGTCATCTCGACCGAATTCAACTTCTCATCGATGACGAAGTAGAGGGGGTCTGTGGCTTCGGGCATGCGGCGGTTGTTCTGCTCCATATAGATGGCTTCTGTCTTGAGCAGGCCGGTCTTGATGCCTGGTTCGGAGAGGTACTTGATGAGGGCCTTGTTCTTGGGCAGGGCCTTGAAGGCACGGAACAGCGACAGGAAACCGGCTTCCACCTCTTCAGGCTTGTCGGAAGGAATATACTTCTTGGCATCTACCAGAAGTTGGGTGGCGAGTTTCTTCTGGGCTTCGACCAGACGCTCCACATAGGGACGGAGTTCGTCGAACAGTTGGTCTTCGCTCTTGGGCACGGGACCGCTGATGATGAGGGGAGTACGGGCATCGTCGATGAGCACCGAGTCGACCTCGTCGACGATGGCGTAGTTGTGAGAACGCTGCACGAGGTCCTGAGGACTGGTGGCCATGTTGTCACGAAGGTAGTCGAAACCGAACTCGTTGTTTGTTCCGAAGGTGATGTCGGCCAGATATGCCTTGCGGCGTGCTTCACTGTTGGGCTGATGCTTGTCGATGCAATCCACGCTGAGGCCGTGGAACATGTAGAGAGGTCCCATCCACTCCGAGTCACGCTTGGCCAGATAGTCGTTGACGGTAACCACATGCACGCCGTTTCCCGTGAGGGCATTGAGGAATACGGGCAGTGTTGCGACGAGGGTTTTTCCTTCACCCGTGGCCATCTCGGCGATTTTGCCTTTGTGGAGCACGACGCCGCCGAAGAGTTGCACGTCGTAATGAATCATGTTCCATACAGTGTCGTTGCCTCCGGCCTGCCAGTGGTTGCGGTAGATGGCGTTGTCGCCTTCGATGCGCAGAAAGTCCTTGCCGGCAGCGGCGAGGTCGCGGTCGAAGTCTGTCGCTGTCACCGTCACTTCTTCGTTTTCGGTGAAGCGGCGGGCGGTCTCCTTGACGATAGAGAAAACCTCGGGAAGCACCTCGTCGAGGGCTTTTTCGTAGATTTCCAGTACGTCTTTCTCCTTCTTGTCTATCTGGTTGAACAGCGCCTCGCGGTCTTCGAGTTCTGTCTCCTCCACCTTGGCTTTGAGGGCGGCAATCTCAGCCTTCACGTCGTCGGCAGAGGCGATGACACGAGCCTTGAGTTCCTGGGTGCGGGCACGCAAACCGTCGTTCGATAGTTTTTCAATCTCGCTGTAAGCGGCTTTCACCTTTTCTACCCACGGCTGTATTTCACGCATGTCGCGGGTGCTCTTGTCGCCGAACAGTTTCTTTACAAAATCATTAAATCCCATATTTGTTTATAATTTATTCTTTTAAGTACATTATATCGTGCAAAGATACATCTTTTTTTCCACACGGCCTATCATTTTGGGCTTTTTCCTGGGAAAATCGCAAAAAAAGCCTTTCAGTTCTTGGTTTTCCAATGAAAAGAGTTATCTTTGTCGCAACCAAAGTATCAACCGGAATGAAACAAAAGATTCTTACTCTTCTTTTCCTGTCTCTGCTTTTTGCAGGGTGCAATACAAACCCTTCCCGAGGATCCGACAGTGTCATCACTATCGACCAACTGCCTTTTATGGCCCAGAACTTCATGCAGCGCCACTTCAACGGTGTTGAAATCAAAGAAATCATTTGCGAACATCGTGCCAGTCTGTCGCAGTTCGAGGTTTCCTTGAAGGGTGGCATTACCTTACAGTTTGACCGCAACGGTATCTGCACGGAAGTAAGGTGCAAAAAGAGTGCCGTGCCCGATGCTGTCATGCCCGACGAAATCGTTCGGCAGATAAAGGCGCAGTTCCCTGGCCAATTTGTCATGAAATACGAACATGACAGTCGTATTTATGACATAGAACTCAACGATGGTACCGAACTCACTTTCAATCGTGCCATGCGACTCATCGACGTTGATCGTCCATAAGCATCATTCCCGTAGGAACATACGATTTGCGGAAAAAGATAAGCGCGGCAGACAACTGTCGCGCTTGTTTGTTGCGGGACAGGATGTTGCAGGCAAAATGGAAAAGTTTGGCATTATCGTGTCCTTTCTGGCTTTGCATAACTGGGCCAAGTCGCAGTCAAACACCATCAGGCTATTTTGCGGCAACATAGAACTTCTTGCCCGAAACGGTTTGCTCTGTCGTGCAAACGGCAAAGAAAACCATATCGGCATGTTCATGGTAGGACACAGATTGTTCATCCGGATGGGCGGACTGTACATCGGAAAAGGGAAAACAAGGACTTTTCTTCAATGAACATTGCCAATAATCGGAAAAAGAAGGCAAGGAAAAATAAAAAATCCGATACGGGATGAAAAACGAGCCTTGAAACGAATTTTTCGAAGCATTGGTTTTGATTTTCGTCGCTTTCATTTTGAATCTCATCGCATCGGAAATTTCGTTTCAGAGTTCAAAAATGAAGTTAGAAAGGACTTTTTTCTGCGTAATACTTGACTTTTTTGCATTTCTGCAAATGCATTCTGACAGGATTGGAAGGGAAATAGAAAAGGATGTCTGATAATCTCCTATCAGACAATGAATTGAATATGGAAAAAAGGGAAGATGTGAGCCGTCAACGGTTGGAGACACTCATCTGGAGCGGTCCTGCGGCACAGGCATTGGGCACCTTCACCTTCATCAGCGATGTCACGGTAGGAGCGATGACATGATAGGGCAGGGGAGTGTCGGATTTGCCTGGCTCGATGCCGAGTCCAAAGAACACGACGGGCATGGGCACCTGTGCCCGGCTCACCCACCGTTTTTCGTTCCACCGTTCATCTACCACAGCCCATCCCGGAGCCACCTCCAGAATGAGGTCTCCCGAACGTTCGGCATGATAGGTGTTGCGTATAGCATCGCTGCCCAGTCCTCCCATCAGTTCAACGGATGCAAAGACGCGTTTCACACCGCTCATCTGACCGAGGAACTCTATGCAACGTTCCTGCACGTCTTTGATTTTCAATTGTTTCTCCTCGAGTAGAGTATGGTTGAGGTAGATTTGGTTCAGGAACGACGCCTCGGCATAGGTGCCGGGGCCATAGAGGGCTCCCAGATAGGTATTCAGAAGCACTGTGCAGCGTTCCATGCGGACCTCACCGGTAGGCAGGCTGTAGTCGCCGACCGAAGGCTGCTGGACGTCGTTGTAGCCGGTCGATGTGAGGAAGACGAGCATGTTGTCTTTGCCCACTTTCTGCTCTACGGCCGAGATGACATCAGCGATGTTGCGGTCCAGCCGGCAGTAGATGTCCTGGAGTTCGAGCGAACTGTACTGCTCGGACTGGTGATCGTAGTTGCCTGCATAGAAACCGACACAGAGCATGTCGGTGGTGTTGTCATGCCCGAACAGCCCGTTTTGCAAGAAGTTGCGTGCCATGGCCGAAACCTCGTCGTTGACCAAGGCAGATGTCTTGTAGCGACGTATGTTCTTTTCGCTGAAAGTATGGACAAACGCCTTTGGCGCCCCGTCATAGATGGAATAGAGGTAGACTCCGGGTGAGTAGAGGGGGGTCCACTTGAGTTTGCGGAAGTCATAGTCTGTGCCGTTTCGCCGGTTGTAGGTGGAAACCCAGGTTGGAAGATTCTTGCCGTAGAACTGCGAGGAGCACCATTGCCCGTCATCATCATTCATCCACAGCACGGCGTCTGCGGCATGTCCTCCAGCCAGGACGGCCATGTCACGTTCGGGCGCAACGGAGAAAACCTGTGCGTGTCCGTTTGTGGCAATCTTCAATTCGTCGGCTATGTTGGTTACCAGCAAGGAGACCGGCGAGGTGAGTTCCGATGTATTGATGCCCCGGAAAGAAGCATCGTCGACGCATCCTTTGACTCGCAATGTGCGACGGTCGAGATAGCGGTTTCCGATGATGCCATGATACGAAGGATTGGCACCGGTATAGATGGAGGCAGTGGCAGAGGCCCGTTCTGGCGTGGAAAAGTCAAAAGTGCCTTTCGTGTACACCATGCCTTCGTTCCAAAGACGTTTGAAACCATTCTCCCCGTAGAGACTGAAGTACTTTTCTACATAGTCCGAGCGCAACTGGTCCACGACAATGCCCACGACCACTTTGGGCTGTGCGATAAGTGTCAAGGGAAACAGAAGTGTCAGAAGGAGAGGGACGCGTTTGCTATTTTGCATGTGAAGTGATTCG
>R22__coassemble_81_pt1 | contig 77556 bp, 60 predicted proteins | sample R22__metabat2_low_PE_006 | metagenome-assembled genome bin R22
GTTGCTCAGGTACTTAAAAAGTTTATTTTATAATAGTGTTGCGGAATTAAGGATGGATTGATTCATGGCACACGAACATCATTCTCATCATCACATGCATGAACCCGCATCGTTGGGCAAAGTATTCCGTTGGGTCGTCATCCTCAACCTGGTGTTCGTCATCGTGGAGTTCGTGTTCGGTTTCTTTGCCGAATCAGTGGGATTGATGTCCGACGCTGGACATAACCTCAGCGATGTCCTCAGTCTTGTCGTGGCATGGGTGGCAGTCATTGTCGGTTCACGTCGCGCCTCGCTCACAGCATCCTGGATAAACAGCGTGTTGCTTCTTCTGGCCGTGGGAGTCATCCTGTTCGAGAGTGTGAGGAAACTCTTTGCCCCCGAACCAGTCGATGGTCTCACCATGATTGTGGTGGCTGCGATTGGCGTGGTTGTCAACCTTGCTACCACGCTTCTGCTGCATCGCAGTGATGGCGACATCAATGTGCGGGGAGCCTTCCTGCACATGCTTGCCGATACATTGGTGAGCGTCGGCGTGGTCCTCAGCGGTCTTGTCATCCTTCGCACAAACCTATACATCATCGATCCTATCGTCGGTCTTGTTGTGGGCATCATCATCTTGGTCATGACCATCCGTTATATCCGAGAGGTGGTAGCCGAATATCGTTCCCACTCCCAGGATTGAGCGGGGAATGATATTCATTGTGATTATCCGTAAGAATATCCCTTATTGTCTGTAGATATCCTCCCGCTTGGTCGAATCAGACTTTTTGCGGGCGAAAGATTTGTCAATGAATATGCTGTCGTCATGTTCATTGCAGGGCATAGCTTGTTCATCCGGGTGGATGGTTTGTACATCGTAAATCAGCAAAAAAGGACTTTTCATCCAAAAGCATTGACTATTAATAGAAAACGAAGGCAATTGTCGAAGAAAAGTTTGATACAAATTGAAAAATGAACTTTGAAACGAAATTTCCAAAGCGGTGATTTTGAATTCCATAACTTTGGTTTTGAATTCCAAAGCATCCGAAATTCCGTTTCAAAGTTCAAAAACGGAAAATCTCGGTTCTTTTTTGCGGTGAAAAGGCTTGTTTTCTGCCGGAATGATGTAGCAGGGTGTAGCAAGATGTAGCAGGGTGTAGCAGAATGGCGCTGCTACATCACTTAATGGGAAGAAACACAGTTGATTATTGCCAATGATGTAGCAGTGTAGCAACTTTTCATGTTTTTTTTCGCGAGTAGGTGAACCTATCTCCTTCGGCTCATCATTGGACGCAATCCACAACCCGGTTCCCCCGCAGCGAGGATGCATTCGGGATGCTTCAAGCAAGCCTTCTGCCATTTCCAGCGGTTGTGGTTATATGCGCTTGTTGTTCTCACTTGTTTTCTCTGCATGTTTTGCCGGGAATCTGCTCTTTTTTTGACTCGTTTATTTGGAAAAGACACAGCCTTGCCTTAACTTTGCAGCGGATTTGTTCCAGCAGTCCTTACAGGGCTGTGGATTAAAAGGGAATCAGGTGAGAATCCTGAACAGTCCCGCTGCTGTATGCACTCCAGAGGCTTGCCAAATCTCTGCCACTGACGTTTCTCTACGCAGATTCGTTGGGAAGGCCGGCAAGACGGGGGCGAAGTCAGAAGACCTGCAAATCCGAGTCGAAAACAGTGCCGTTCGAGGAAAGCGACGCTGCGGGACAACCTTCAGAAAGTTGCTCCTACATTATGTTTTATTCTTCTTATCATTTAAAAATGAAGAATGCTTTTCTGAAAATTCTGCCTTGCGCACTCCTTCTTGGTGCGTTCTGGGCAGGCTGTGAACCGAAAGAGGAAGAGGATCCCAACAACAAACCCGATGTGACCCCTTCCCAAGTATTGATCTTGAACGAGGGTGCATATCAGGCCAACAATGCCGGCATCACCGTCTACGACCCCGAGAAGAAAGAGGTTACCGTCGAGGAACTCTATTCTGCGGCCAATGGACGGCAGTTGGGTGATACGGGTCAGGATATCCTTGTCGATGGCGATGACGTCTTCGTAAGTGTCTATGGCTCATCGTATGTGGCTCGCCTCAACATGCAGGGCGAGCAGCAGGCCAGTCACAACTTCACCGACGTGGAGGGCCAGCCCCGCTACATGGTAGCCGATGAATCGAACCTTTACGTATCGCTCTACAGCGGAAATGTCGGTGTTCTCGACCGTAAGACATTGGCTGTCAAGTCCCTCATCCCCGTAGGAGCCAATCCTGAAGGCATGGTTCTGAAGGACGGCAAAATCTATGTCGCCAACAGCGGATGGGGCTACGACCAGACTATCAGCGTCATCGATGTAGCCAAGGGCGAAAACATCCAGACCATCAATTGTGCTGTCAACCCGCAGCAACTCATTGTAGTCGACGGTAAACTCTTCCTGTTTGCTTATGGTCCCTACGACGAGAACTGGAACTGCCCCTATCCTGTGCAGAAGGTTGACGTGAAGTCAGGCACTGTCACCGACATCACCAATGCCTCTCGTGGCACCATGATGGGATTTGACAAACTGCTGCTGCTGAACTCGGAGACCGATTGGACAACCTATGCAACTGTCAACACCTTCTTTACCTACGATGTCACGATGGACAAGATTTCCACCTCTGTTCCCTTTGTCGATGCTCCTGCAGAGATTTTCTCCAGCAACATCTACATGATGGAGTGCAATCCCCGCACAGGTGAAGTCTACATCGGCGTGAGCGATTTTGTAAGTCCTGGTACCGTCTATCGTTTCAGTGCTACCGGTTATCTCATCGATACCTTCCAGACCGGCATCAACCCCTCACAGGCCACCTTCTTCAAGTAGCCTTCATTCTTCAAAGTTATACGAATCAACCGCCATAGTGCATGGGCAACCTTCTCATTCGGGGAAGGTTGCCTTTTTTGTTGACGTGCTTCTGCCCGTTTCCATTTTTTTCCTTTCGCTTGTTCTATAATATAAAAAGGATTATCTTTGTCGCGTATAATCCTGATATCCTATGAAAAGGCTGCATCTCTTCACATTTCTCGTCTTCCTCTTCCTGTATGCACAGGGTCAGACGAAGCCGGAGAAAATCTATGTGAACTGTTATGCAAAGGATAAGACGACCCGCATCGTTCAAGGTGCTTCGGTGGACTTCCTTCGCTTTGGTCGTGGCAGGTCATGGCAACTTGATTCCATGCATTTCTGCCTCTCCGATGGTTGCCGTCTCACCTTCCTCACGAATCATGTCGACAGCATCACCTTTTCCGAACCTCGCGACTTGCTTCTCAAGGAACTCGAGTGGTACGATACCAATACCGGGTCACCGCGTCCTCGCCAGGCCGATTATTATCGCAGCGTGTCGGGTTGGGCACAGCGTGCTCAGTGGAATCTGGCGAATGTACACGATCCTTCTGTCATGAAGGCCGATGATGGCTACTTCTATATGTATCAGACAGATGCCTCGTTCGGCAACGTGCATGTCGGACATGGCCATTTCCATGCCCGTCGCTCCAAAGACCTTGTCAACTGGGAATATCTGGGCGCTACCCTCAGCGAAGCCGACAGCCAGCCACAGTGGGCTCTTGATTCGGTGAATGCATTCCTCACGCATGCCGGTCAGCCTCCGGTGTCTTCACTTACCGGCATGGGCTACTGGGCACCTGTGGCCCGGAAAATCCATGACAACCTCTACCGCATGTACTATTGTTTAGTCAACGACCAATGGAACGTGATGGGCATGATGGAGACTTCGGATCCAGCCTCCAACGTTTGGGAGGATCGTGGATATGTCCTTTGCAGTGCCAGCGACAAGGAGCCTGCAGCGTATGGAACCGGCAGTCAGTGGGGGGGATGGTTCCGCTTCAATGCCATTGATCCTTCCTATGTCGTTACACCTGAGGGCAATCATTGGCTGATTTATGGCTCTTGGCACAGTGGCATTGTGGCCCTGCAACTCGATCCCTTTACCGGCAAGCCCTTGGCTTCTCCCGGAAATCCTTGGCGCATAGGTACGGGGACAACCACTCCTTATGGTCGTCTGATTGCCACCCGTGATGCCTCATCTCGTTGGCAGGGGAGTGAGGGGCCTGAGGTGATATATAATGCTGAGACGGGATACTACTACCTCTTTCTGGCATACGATGAACTCTCCGTTGCTTACAACACCCGTGTCTGTCGTGCAAGGAACATTTACGGGCCCTACTATGGCATGGACGGCACCAATGTCACACGAGGAGGTGAGTGTTTTCCCATTGTCACACATCCCTATCGTTTCAACTCTCAGCGCACAGTTGATGGTTGGGTGGGAATCAGCCACTGTGGCGTATTCAACGATGGGGAGGGCAACTGGTTCTTTGCCTCGCAGGGCCGTCTGCCCGAGAATTATGACGGTGATGCCTATTCCAACGCCATCATGATGGGACATGTGCGTCGTATGCTCTGGACAACCGACGGATGGCCTCTTGTCCTTCCCGAACGCTATGGCGCTGTGCCGCAGCCTTCCATTACATCCGATGAACTCATAGGTTCCTGGGAACATCTCGTGCTGGCCTATAACTACCAGCAGCAACAAACCTCCAAGACTCTCACACTCAAGGCTGATGGCACTGTGAGCGGTCCTGTCAATGGCAAGTGGAGTTTCAATCCCTCCACTGGCATGCTCAAATTGGGCACCTACACCGTCTATGTCACCCGCGAACTTGATTGGGAGGCATCGCCCCGCCAATCCACCATTGTCTATGCGGGCTACAGTTCCGATGGACGTCGTACTCTCTGGGGAAAGAAAGTACGAGATTGAGTGATGACAATGAATAATGAGCGTTTTTGCAGAAAAAATACGCATTTCTGCGTTATGTCATAATTATTCAGTATCTTTGCAATTCCAAAAAAATCACAATATAAAATATATCCTATGAATCTGAAAGACAATAAGTACGCGCAGTATTATCTCGTACAGGAAATGATGGGAACCGTGGATACTGTCCGCAAGTTCGATCCGTCATGTTCGCAGTTCGTTGCCGATGCCGTGAAGAAATCCGGCCGGCTGCTTTTCTCTGGAGAAGGCTCCAGCCGCATTATGCCTTCCAAGAACGCTGCCCGCAAGGCCAAACGTTGGGGTCTCGACCTGAATGTCCAGACCGAAGGCTCGCATCAGGCCTGTGAATACGACCTCAGCAAGTTTGTCGTCTGTCTTGCCTCGAACTCTGGCCGTACCAAGGAGACGCTTATCCTTGCCAATGACCTCAAGGCTAAGGGCAATGTCAACCGTTTTGGCCTCACTGCCAATGCCAATACGCCTCTTGAGGATGCTTGCACCAAGACCCATGTTCTGCAGTGCGGATGGGAAAATGCTGTTGCTGCCACCAAGAGCGTCGTCGAGCAGGCTCTCTTCTGTGAGAGTGTCATCTGGAATGTGGCCGATCGCGACATGAAGGCTGCCCTTGTCACTCTGCCTGAGCAGATTGAAGCCGCCCTTACCCAACCTGTTCCCGCAGAGGTTGTCGACTGGGTAGAGGGTGCACGTACCATCTACTTCGCTGGAATGAATGACGGCGTGGCAGAGGAACTTACCCTCAAGACCAACGAGATTACCCGCAGAAAGAGCGATTTCCTCGAGGGGACCTATGCCCTGCACGGTATCGAGGAGGTGATGCAGGATGGCGACATCGTCTTTGTCGTTGAGCCGATTGAGAGCGAGTATGAGAAATATCAGAAGGTCTTCGGCAATGCCAACGTTCATGTCGTGGCCATTGATACCAAGCCGACTCCCTTCACCACCATTGTAGTGCCTGAAGCAGGTGAGATGCAACCTTACGTCTACCTGGCAGCCGGATGGAATATCCTTGTGGAAGTTGGTATTGCTTTGGGCATCAATCTTGATAAGCCCACCCGTGCACGCAAGGTCGGCAACGAGATGTAATCCGATTTTCGGACAGATTGTCCCATAATAAAAATAGTCAGCCCCGACACCTGAGTGCCGGGGCTGATTGTTGGTTGACCATCTCTCGCATGATGGCTGCGAGGTGGAACAGGTGAGGACCTTATCTCCTTATGCCTCTTCGTTCTCCTCCTCATCAACCTCGGGAGCACCTGTAATCAGCGAGGTGTTGCCCTGGATGGTAGCAACGATACGGGCTTCGATCTCTTCGGCCAACTCGGGATTGTCCTCGAGGACTTTTTTGGCAGCATCACGGCCTTGGGCAATCTTCGTGCCTCCGTAACTGTACCAGGAGCCTGATTTGGTCAGGATGTTCAAGTCGGAGCCCATGTCCACCAATTCGCTTGAGCGACTGATGCCGGTTCCGAACATGATATCGAACTCTGCAGTGCGGAAGGGTGGCGCAACCTTGTTCTTTACAATCTTCACCTTCACGTGGTTGCCTATGATCTTGTCGCCATCTTTCAGGGCACCTGCACGACGGATGTCGATGCGGACGCTGGAGTAGAACTTCAGGGCGTTGCCGCCTGTGGTGGTTTCAGGGTTGCCGAACATCACACCGATCTTCTCACGCAACTGGTTGATGAAAATGCAGGTGGTGTTGGTCTTTGAGATGGTGGAGGTGAGTTTACGCATGGCCTGCGACATCAGACGGGCCTGGAGTCCTACCTTGTTGTCGCCCATGTCGCCCTCGATTTCGGCTTTCGGCGTCAGCGCAGCCACGGAGTCAATGACGATGATGTCGATGGCGCTCGAGCGGATCAGTTGGTCGGCGATGTCTAATGCTTGTTCGCCATTGTCCGGTTGCGAAATCAGCAGGTTCTCGATGTCTGCACCCAGATTGCGGGCGTAATAGGGATCAAAGGCATGCTCAGCGTCGATGAAGGCAGCGATGCCGCCCTTTTTCTGTGCCTCGGCGATGGCATGGATGGCGAGGGTTGTTTTTCCGGACGATTCCGGTCCGAAAATCTCGATGATACGGCCTTTCGGATAGCCACCTACACCGAGGGCAAGGTTGAGGCCCACTGAACCTGAGGGGATTACCTCAACGTCCGTCACCTTCTGGTCGCCCATCTTCATGATGGAACCCTTGCCAAAGTCTTTCTCGATTTTGCTCATGGCAGCCTGAAGCGCTTTCAGCTTATCTTCCTTGCTGTCGGTCTTTACGGTTTCTTCTTGTTTCTTTGCCATTGGATTATCTTTTTCTATGAATTTCTTTTCCTTGCTACAAAGATAGTACATTTTTTCGATTATCCCATAACGACGACCTTGTTTTTTGCCCTTTCTGTGGAAAAAATCTTATTGGTAGTGTCACGACATATTTCCATGATGTCCCAATCCGTCTTTCCACCTCTTCTTATAATTAATCTGAATCACCTTGCCATTTTGTCGCAATGTGCTTTCCTTATTATATAGTCTCTCTATACTTATGAAACACTTCGTCTTTTTGACTTCATCATCGTTTTGTCTTCTTCCTCTTTTGTGTCAGCGACTCTGCCAAAATGCCGCGTTTTGTCATAGCCATGCTGACGAAATGGACATCATTTATTGCCATGTTATAGGTATATCCCTGCAAGTTTTCTCTTGGTACACCTTTTGCTGACATATCTGTGGACTGCAAAGTCCTTTCGAAATTGAGTATTAACAAATAAAACGATAAATAAATTATGGGAAAAATTATTGGAATCGATTTGGGTACAACCAACTCATGTGTATCAGTATTTGAAGGAAATGAACCGGTGGTCATCGCCAACTCAGAAGGCAAGCGTACAACCCCGTCCATCGTCGCTTTCGTCGATGGAGGCGAACGCAAGGTCGGTGATCCCGCCAAGCGTCAAGCCATCACCAACCCCAAGCGCACCGTATTCTCCATCAAGCGTTTCATGGGCGAGAATTGGGACCAGGTGCAGAAAGAGGTCAGCCGCGTGCCTTATTCAGTAGTCAAGGGTGATAACAACATGCCCCGTGTCGATATCGACGGACACCTTTATACCGCACAGGAGATCAGCGCCATGGTACTCCAGAAGATGAAGAAAACCGCTGAGGACTACCTCGGCCAAGAGGTTACCGAAGCCGTTATCACCGTTCCTGCCTACTTCAGCGACAGTCAGCGTCAGGCTACCAAGGAAGCCGGAACAATCGCCGGACTCAACGTCCGCCGTATTGTCAACGAGCCTACCGCAGCCGCTCTTGCCTATGGCGTCGATAAGGCCAGCAAGGATATGAAGATTGCAGTCTTCGACCTTGGCGGTGGTACTTTCGATATCTCTATCCTTGAGTTCGGTGGTGGCGTATTCGAGGTGCTCAGCACCAACGGTGACACTCACCTTGGCGGCGATGACTTCGACCAGGCCATCATTGACTGGCTCGTTCAGGAGTTCAAGAACGATGAGGGTGCCGACCTCACAACCGACCCCATGGCCCTTCAGCGTCTCAAGGAGGCTGCTGAGAAAGCCAAGATCGAACTCTCAAGTTCTACCAGCACCGAGATCAACCTTCCTTATATCATGCCTGTCGGCGGCGTGCCTCGTCACCTTGTGAAGACACTCACCCGTGCCAAGTTCGAAGGCCTCTGCCATAACCTCATTCAGGCATGTCTTGAACCTTGCCGCAAGGCCGTGGCCGATGCTAAGATCAGCACCAGCGATATCGACGAGGTTATCCTCGTAGGAGGCTCAAGCCGTATCCCCGCCATTCAGCAACTTGTCGAGAACTACTTTGGAAAGGCTCCGTCGAAGGGTGTCAACCCCGACGAAGTGGTGGCTGTCGGTGCTAGCATCCAAGGCGCCATCCTCAACCAGGAGATGGGTCAGGATATTGTACTCCTCGATGTCACTCCGCTTTCCATGGGTATTGAAACCCTCGGTGGTGTCATGACCAAACTCATTGATGCCAATACCACCATCCCCTGCAAGAAGAGCCAGATCTTCTCTACTGCACAGGATAATCAGCCGGAGGTTACCATCCATGTCCTGCAGGGCGAACGTCCTATGGCTGCCCAGAACAAGAGCATCGGTCAGTTCAACCTCGCCGGCATTGCTCCCGCACGTCGCGGTGTGCCTCAGATTGAGGTGACCTTCGACATTGATGCCAACGGCATCCTCAAGGTCAGCGCCAAGGATAAGGCTACCGGCAAGGAACAGGCCATCCGTATTGAGGCAAGTTCTGGTCTTAGCAAGGAAGAAATCGACCGTATGAAGGCTGAGGCTGAGGCCAATGCTGCTGCCGATGCCATGGAGCGTGAGCGTATTGACAAACTCAATCAGGCCGACAGTATCATCTTCACCACCGAACAGCAACTCAGCGAACTGGGTGACAAACTTCCTGCCGACAAGAAGGCTCCTATTGAAACCGCTCTCAACAAGTTGAAGGAGGCTCACAAGGCTCAGGACATCGCTGCCTGCGAAGCCGCACAGAAGGAACTCGAGTCTGCTTTCCAGGCTGCCAGCGCAGCCATGTACGCCCAGAGCGGCGCACAGCAAGGTCCTCAGGGTGGTGCCGACTACAGCCAGTACACTGGCGGTCAGGAACAGGGCCCCAAGAACAATGGAAATCAGGATGATACCATCCAGGATGCCGATTTCGAGGAGGTCAAGTAAGTCTGAAAAACAATTTGTAATAAAGGAATCCCGTATAGCCCAAGTGGTTATACGGGATTCCTTTTTGTCATTGCTTAAGGATGGGTTGATCCTATTAGATGATCTTTCTATGCCACGTACTTCCTGGTGTGAAAAGGTAGCGCAGATGGAGACGTAGTGCCCAAACAGGGTGGGCGAGTTCGAACAGTGGTGTCCATGGCGCATAATCAGCTTCACCGAAGAGTGCTTGGAGGCGACGAAGAACGATAAACTGCACACCGTAGCGCACTCCCCACAGGATGACGGCGGCAGATAGCGTTATCCAGGCTTGAGAAAGCGCTGCTATTATGATGATGGCCAATGTTGCATAGGCATAGAGTCCCCTCGTAACGGTATCTGCCCGAAGAAGATGGGGCATGAGGCCTCGTAGACGTCTTCCGGTAGCGATACGTCCAAGGTATTCAATGGTGCGACGATGATCATCGTTGTCGGTGCAGAGGATGATAGCCTTGCCGTCAATCTCAGCACGGATGCGACGTGGTGCGATATTCTCGTTCACGAACAAGTCGTCTTCACCACGCTCAAGGTCAAGATGGGCACCAAAGCCGTTGCTTTGGAAGAAAAGACCGCGACGGTAGAGCATGTTGCTGCCATAAGCCATGGGGGCATGCCCATACAAGGCAAGGCCAAGAAGGCGGGCATTCCGTATCATATTGTCGTAACGGCGGATCCAGGCCTTCACCCCTTTGCCCGGAGCATAGGCGGTATAAGCGATAACAGCATCAACGTCAGTGTATAACGGATCAGCCACAGGCGGCAATTGGCGTGCCATGCTGCTGAGCCAGTACTTTGAGATGGGACGACAGTCGGCTTCGGTAAAGACTAACCATTCACCCTGGGCAGCCTTGATACCAAGCATCATCGAGAGTTTTCGATGACTGATACGGCGGGCTGATGCTGGAGTCGTGCGTGTCTGCAGGTGAGCATATTTCGACTGCAGATACATCAAGACATCAGCCGTATCGTCGTTGGAGTTATCGTCAATTACAATGACTTCGTAGTTGGGGTAGTCTTGTTCAAGAAGATAAGGTAGGTTTTGGCGCAGATGGCTGTCCTGATTGCATGCCACAACGACCACTGAGAGCATGGGAGCGTTGTCAAGTGTGGGAGATGGCTTGTCGTCAGGGTCGTCTGCAAAGAGAAGTGGACTTGACAGTGTGTCTGGGCCGTTACGAAGTTCTTCCTCGCTGATGACGAGTTCGTCAATCATACCATGTCCTGCATCTTCGGAGAGGGGACGTTTGCGTCCGGATGAGGACTGTTTGCGGGGGAGCGTTTCTCCGAAAAGATCCCCAAAGAAACCTTCATCATCGACTTCTGGTTTTTCCATCTCTTCGGTATTGGGCAGGGTGGGGTTGGATTCCTTTTCTATTTCTATGGGGTGTTCGTCAATGGTTTCTGTAGGCAGTGCCAGGGCTTCTTCTTCATTCTGAACCTCTTTTTCAATAATGGGCTGGAGCGAAGGAGACTCCTCGACTGCAACGCTCTCAAAAGGTACTTTAACTTCAACCTCTTGCTCTTCTTTGAAGTTGATAACGCCTTCTTCTACAGGTTCTTCAATTGTGTGTGTTGAAGTGATAACTTCAACATCTGCTTCAACTTCTTCAGTGTTGTTGATGTCGGAATCAACCTTGGAAAGAGGGTTGTCTTCCTCCATTGACAATGGGGTGGAGACTTCGTCCTCCAAGGGATGCAGAGCAGTGGCTTCTTCTTCAAGCAGTGTCTCTGATTCAGTTGGGGAGATGGCTTCTGCTATGGGGGCTGTTTCGTCCAAAGCGGTTTGCTCTGACGTCAATTCGGCTATAGTGGTGGCAGGGATGTCAGTTTTATCTCCCTTTCCTTTTTTGCCCTTTCCTTTCAGTTTCTTCTTCTTTTGTTCTCTTGTGGGATTTGTTTTGTCAGCCTTTTCTCGTACCAATGTGAATCCGCGTTTTTTCGCTTCGCGATTGACACGATGATAAAGAAGCAAAAGGAAAAGCATCTGTATGGCCCAAAGCAGGCCAATGATACTCCAGATGATATATTCAGTAGGTGAAGTCAGGGACATGGGAGGGGAATAGTATTATTGTTCCTCGATGACGCGATGGTTGTCACACCGATAGACACGTCCGGGGTAAGATTCAATAAGTTGATGGTTGTGGGTAGTCATCACAATGGTGCTGCCGCCATCACGGATGGTGCGTAGGAGTTCCACAATCTGCCGACCGGTTTCGGGGTCGAGATTTCCGGTAGGCTCATCGGCCAGAATGATGTCGGGGGTGTTGAGAATGGCGCGTGCAATGACGATGCGCTGCTGTTCACCTCCGGAGAGTTCGTGAGGCATTTTGTAGCCTTTGGTTTGCATGCCTACTTGTTCCAGCACTTCATTGATGCGCTGCTGACGTGCCTGACGCTGTTTCCATCCTGTTGCGCGAAGCACAAAGTCGAGGTTGTCGTTTACGTTGCGGTCAATAAGCAGTTGAAAATCTTGAAATACAATGCCAATGCGACGACGTAAGGCTGGAATCTGTTTGCGGCGGATGTGCATCATGTCATACCCGAGAACTTCGGCATGGCCCGAGTGGATGTCCAGTTCGGCATACATGGTCTTTAAAAGACTGGATTTGCCTGAGCCCACCTTTCCAATAAGATATACAAAATCAGTACTTTCGATACTGATAGAGACATCTTCCAAAACGATGTTCTCCTGCTGGTGAATGTCGACGTTTTCGTACTTGATGAGTGCCATGACGCAATTTTTCTGCAAATATAAAGAAAAATCGACAAAAATTGAATGCCTGCGCTATTTTTGTTTTTTCTTTTTTTGAAAGAGCAAAACAAATGCAAGGAGGGCAGCAATGCCTATGCCGCAAAGGATTGGTATGAGGGGAAAACTCTTATGCTCAGTGTCTGCAGGAAGGACTTTCTGCGCTTCCGTGAGGCCTGTACGAACATGGCCGATAATGGCACGCGATGACATAGTGGCGCCAGATACGACATCTACCTCCAACTTGATGGCATCGGATACCTTTTGACCGTTCCATTTGTTCAACAATAACTGGCTGACGGGACGGAAGTAACTTCGTGTCTCCCGGTTGGGAAGGGCACGGACGCCGATGACTTTTCCCCCGACGACGGTGATGAGTACAGGTGTAGAACCATTATACCCTTTGATGTCTGGGCATAGTGAGGTGGTGTTAATGAAGAGTGTATCACCATTCCATCGCAGAGCATCATTCTGCGCGGAAATCCCTAAAGGGAGCATCAACAGGAGTAGAAGAGCAAACTTTTTCATATGTGGCCACAAAATTACAAAAAAGATTTGGGAGATTCGAGATTTCTTATCACCTTTGTTGCGAAAATGCACGATTTACTTTTAAGGTTGAAAAGATGCATGATCTTGTGACGATACTTGGCCCCACTGCCTGCGGCAAGACAACCCTTGCTGTAGCGCTTGCTGCACGTCTGGGGACAGGTGTCATAAGTGCCGACAGCCGTCAGGTATATCGTCGCATGGACATCGGCACAGGCAAGGATCTTGATGACTATTTATTGCCTGATGGGCGACGTATTCCTGTGTATCTTACCGACATAGTAGAACCCGGATACAAGTACAACGTGTATGAATATCAACGTGACTTTCTCTCTGTCTATACGAAGTTGAAACAACGCGGTGAGACACCTGTGATGTGTGGCGGTACGGGCATGTACATGGAGGCTGTGCTGAAAGGTTATCGTTTGGTGGCAGTCCCGGTGAATGATGAGTTGCGCCGTTCGCTTGAAGGAAAATCTCTGGCTGAGTTGTCAGAAATCCTCAGCCAGTACAAGACATTGCACAATACCAGTGACGTTGATACTGTAAAACGGGCGATACGAGGCATTGAAATAGAAGAGTACTACGCCAAACATCCTGCTACGCAAGAGGAATTTCCAAAACTGAATTGTCTGGTCGTGGGTGTGGACGTAGAACGTGATGTTCGTCGCGAACGTATTTCGCAGCGGTTACATGCACGCTTGGAACAAGGTATGGTGGACGAAGTGAAGGGATTGCTTGATGAAGGCATAGCACCTGAAGACCTTATCTATTATGGTCTCGAATACAAGTTCATCACCCAATATTTGATTGGAGACATTCCCTACGATAAAATGGTGAGTGGTTTGGAGGTTGCCATTCATCAGTTTGCCAAACGACAGATGACGTGGTTCCGTGGAATGGAGAAACGTGGAATTCCCATCCGATGGTTGGATGGAAATCTCTCGACAGAAGAGAAGACGAATCGGATAATGGAATGGATCGAGGAAGATGTATAAGAATCAAACAAGATAATGAATGATTTGACTGACAGATGGGGCGTAATATATGTGCCCATGGCAGGTGCCCGTAAAAGGCACAAACGCTGGTTGCAGATCAAGGAGGTACTGGATCAAAAAAATATCCAGTATGACTATATCCAGAGCGAAGACTATGGCTCTGTGGAGCGTTTGTCTCGTATGCTTGTAGACAATGGCTACAAGATGATTGTCATCGTAGGCGGTGATCGTGCCGTGAACGAGGCTATCAATGGCATTATGACATCGTCGGTGGAAAGTCTGGACTCCGTATCACTGGCAATTATTGCCAATGGAGTGGGCAACGATTTCGCCAATTTCTGGGGACTCGGTGTGGATGATTACAAGAAGGCGATAGAATGTATCGTGCAGGGGCATCGCCGCAAGATTGACATTGGCTACTGTGCGTTCAATGAGCAGGGGAAAAATGTGCGTCGTTATTTCCTGATGGCAGTGAACATTGGCCTCGGTGCTAAAGCCATCGAAATCAGTGATTTCTGCAAAGAGTTCTGGGGAAAAAGCAATCCGACATATCTGCTCAGTATGATACGCTTGTTCGTTGAGCGTACCCAATATCGGATGCACCTGCGTGTGAACGAAGAAACGGTGAACGACAAGATTATGACGTTGTGCGTAGGCAATAGCCGTGGTTATGGACTGACCCCGAGTGCCGTTCCATACAATGGCTGGCTGGATGTGTCGGTCGTTCATCGTCCGAAATTCTGGCAGATGGTGCGCGGATTGCAACTATTGATGAAAGGACGCCTGCTGAACCATGAACAAGTGCGGCCGTATCGCACTAAAAAGGTGATCATTTATGATACACAGAATGCCAGCGTGTGTGTGGACGGTAAGAAACTGGACTACACCACGCCGCTTGAAATATCGCTGATGCCGGAATTCCTGAATTTCATCGTACCATGATGGTTTTGGCAAATGCTGAATGTTTGTCGTGACGACAAGTACACCGGCAAACAAGAAAGAAAAGAGAGGGCGCTTCCAAACGGGAGCGCCCTCTCTTGATAGGTATGCGAGATATTATCCGAGCATGTTGAGCAGGATACCAGCAGCGACGGCGGAACCAATGACACCGGCAACGTTGGGACCCATGGCGTGCATGAGCAGGAAGTTGCTGGGATCGTTCTTCTGACCAACGGTCTGGCTGACACGTGCGGCCATAGGCACAGCACTTACACCAGCAGAACCGATCAGCGGGTTCACCTTCTCCTTTGAGAAGACATTCATCAACTTGGCGAAAAGCACACCGCCTGCAGTAGCAAATGAGAATGCTACGATGCCCATGGCAATGATGCCTACTGTCTGCCAGGAGATGAAGGTCTCGGCAGTGGCGGTGGCACCTACACTGAGACCGAGGAAGATGACGACGATGTTCATCAACGCATTCTGGACTGTATCGCTCAGACGGTTGACGACACCGCATTCCTTCATGAGGTTACCCAGCATGAGGCAGCCAATAAGGGGAGCAGCATCGGGAAGGATGAGGCTGACGACGATACCAACGACGATGGGGAAAATGATCTTCTCAGTCTTGCTTACGGGACGCAACTGTTTCATCTTAATCTTACGCTCCTCCTTGGTGGTGAGCAGGTTCATGATGGGGGGCTGGATGACGGGAACGAGAGCCATGTAACTGTACGCGGCGAGGGCGATGGGACCAAGAAGTTCGGGAGCCAGACGCGACGTCAGGAAGATGGAGGTAGGACCGTCAGCACCACCGATGATACCGATGGAGCCGCACTGTGCGGGCGTGAAACCGAGAGCAAAGGCACCCAGGAACGCAATGAAGATACCAACCTGAGCAGCAGCGCCGAGCAGCAGGCTCTTGGGGTTTGCGATGAGGGGACCGAAGTCTGTCATGGCGCCAACACCGATGAAGATGAGGCAAGGATAGAGGTTGAGTTTTACACCGCAGTAGAGAACGTCCATCAGACCACCTTCAGCGAGCACGTGGCGGTAACTGTGGTAGTAGGGACTGGCTGCGTTGAGGAACTCGTCGTTCCACAGATAGGTGTGGAACATACCTGCACCGGGAAGGTTGCTGAGCAGCATGCCGAAGGCGATGGGGAGCAGCAACAGCGGTTCATACTGTTTCTTGATGGCAAGGTAGAGGAAAACGCATGCAATGACAATCATGACAGCGTTGCCCCATCCCATGCCCTTGAAGAGTTGGAGGAATCCCATGCCTTGTACAAACTCGCCCAAAGCCTTGCCGGCATTGAAATCCTCAGCAACGGCAAAGGCGGGTGTGGCGATGAGAACCATCAGCAGAAGGGAACAAAGAATCTTGACTGTATGTTTCATCTGTTTGTCTACGTTATTACTGATTTACGAATGAACAGATGAACTTATCAGCCAACCTCAACGAGAGCGTCACCGCTCTGTACGGTCTGACCCTGCTGAACGAAGATGTTCTTGACGGTTCCGGTGGTTTCAGCCACGATGTTGTTCTCCATCTTCATGGCTTCCATGACGACCAGCACGTCGCCTGAGTTGACAGCCTGACCTACCGTGCAGGCAATCTTGACGATGTTGCCCGGAAGAGGTGCATTGACGGTCTTTGCACCTGCAGCAGGAGCAGCCTTTGGAGCAGGCGCTGCGGCGGGGGCGGGAGCAGAAGCAGCCTTTGGAGCGGGAGCGGGGGCTGCAGTAGCAGTAGAGACAACCTCGACGAGTTTGTCACCACCATTGACGGTCTGACCCTCCTTTACGAGGACATTCTGAATGGTGCAGTCGAACTCGGCGACAACGTTGTTCTCCATCTTCATGGCTTCCATAGTGAGAATGATGTCACCAGCCTTGACGGCCTGACCAGCCTTGACAAGCACCTTGGTGATGTTGCCGGGCAGGGGCGCCTTGATGGTCTGCTGTGCACCTGCAGCGGGAGCGGCAGCAGCAGCGGCAACGACGGGACGGTGGGTGGGAGCGGCTGCCTTGGGAGTCTCGCGCTCTACTTCAACGGTATAAGCTTTGCCATTGACGGTTACCTCGACGGTATTGCCTTCCTTTTCGACAACACTGGTCTCATAGTTCTTGCCGCCAATATTGAATTTGAAATTTTTCATTGTTTGTTTGAATAACTGGATTTGTTAGAAACTGGGTGTCGCGCGGGATTAGTAGTTCTCGGGACGCCATGCGGTATGCTCATGATGACGGATGGTGAGTTTGAAACTCTCCTCGTCATGCACTTCCTGGAAGTACAGATAGAGGGCTGTGGCCACGGCGGCATAGTCGTCGTTGTCAGCAGCGGGAGCAACAGTGATCTTGGGGGCGGCAGCGGTGGCAACCTTGGCAGGAGCGGGGCTCTTGGAACTGCGTGCACCGACAGCGCTGAAGATCTTCAGAATGAATACCAGCAGGAGAAGGATACAGAATACAACTCCAAATCCGATGCCGGTCATGGCCAGCATGTCTGGCCAACTGATTGCTAATATCATAATACTCTCTCTGGATTACAAAGGAATGTTACCGTGTTTCTTCTCGGGCAGCGTGAGTTTCTTGTCACGGAGTTGTGAGAGGGCGCGGATGATGCGGAAACGTGTGTTGCGCGGCTCGATGACATCATCGATGTAACCATACTTGGCTGCGTTGTAGGGGTTGGCGAACAGATCGGTGTACTCCTTCTCCTTCTCGGCGATGAATGCCTTGGCTTCATCCACCTTACCTTCGTCCTTGAGGGCCTTGGCTTCCTTGGCATAGAGCACGCTGGCAGCGCCACTGGCACCCATGACAGCGATTTCTGCCGACGGCCATGCGTAGTTCATGTCACCACGGAGTTGCTTGCAGCTCATCACGATGTGGCTGCCACCATAACTCTTACGCAGGGTAACGGTGACCTTAGGTACTGTGCACTCGCCAAAGGCGTAGAGCAACTTGGCACCATGAAGGATGACGGCGTTGTACTCCTGACCTGTTCCGGGAAGGAAGCCGGGAACGTCAACGAGGGTGACGATAGGAATATTGAACGCATCGCAGAAACGGACGAAGCGGGCACCCTTACGGCTGGCATTGCAGTCGAGGACACCGGCCAGTTGCTTGGGCTGGTTGGCAACGATGCCGACGCTCTCACCGTTGAAGCGGGCGAAGCCGACGATGATGTTCTTTGCATAGTTGGGCTGTACCTCGAAGAACTCTCCGTTGTCAACGATGCCGCTGATGACTTGATACATGTCATAAGGCATGTTGGGGTTGTCGGGAATGATCTCGTTGAGGTAGTCTTCGCAGCGGTCGATGGGGTCGTTGCAGGGAACAATGGGAGTCTTCTCCATGTTGTTCTGAGGAATGTAACTCAGAAGGGTACGGATCATGGCAAGGGCCTCTTCCTCAGTCTTGGCAGTGAAGTGAGTTACACCGCTCTTCGTGCTGTGCACGCTGGCACCGCCGAGTTCTTCTTGCGTAACCACCTCGCCCAAGACGGTCTTGACAACGCTGGGGCCGGTGAGGAACATATAGGAGGTGTTCTCCATCATCAAGGTGAAGTCCGTGAGGGCAGGGGAGTAAACGGCACCACCTGCGCAGGGACCGAAGATACCGCTGATCTGGGGAATGACACCGCTGGCAAGGATGTTACGCTCAAAGATTTCAGCATAGCCGGCCAGAGCGTTCACACCTTCCTGGATACGGGCACCACCTGAGTCGTTGATGCCAATGACAGGAGCACCCATCTTCATAGCGAGGTCCATGACCTTGCAGATCTTCTGTGCGAGGGTCTCGGAGAGAGAGCCTGCGTGTACGGTGAAGTCCTGAGCGAAGACATATACAAGACGGCCGTCAATGGTACCGTAACCGGTTACAACGCCATCACCATCGTACTGCTTCTTCTCCATGCCGAAGTTATGGCAGCGGTGCTGCATGAACATGTCGAGCTCCTCGAAACTGCCTTCGTCGAGCAACATGGCAATGCGCTCGCGTGCGGTGTACTTACCTTTGTCGTGCTGTTTTGCAATGGCTTTCTCGCCACCGCCGAGGCGTGCTTTTTCACGCTTCTCTACCAGCTCTCTGATTTTGTCCAGTTGATTGCTCATCGTATGATTTACTGATTACTGTTTACTGTTTTCGATTACTTATTCAGCAGCCTTCTCGCAGAGTTCGGTCAGAACGCCCTGAGTAGCCTTGGGATGCAGGAATGCAATCTGCATGCCGTCAGCACCCTTGCGAGGAGCCTGGTCGAGAACGCGGATTTCCTTTTCAGTGCACTCGGCAATAGCGTTGGCGACGCCATCTTCAATGGCGAATGCCATGTGGTGCAAACCACCCTTGCCACCGCGGTCAGCGATGAACTTGGCGATGGTGCTCTCTTCGCAGGTGGGCTCAAGAAGTTCCAACTTGGTCTCTCCGACCATGAGGAAAGCGGTCTTTACCTTCTGGTCTTCAACAACTTCGGTCTTGTAGCACTTCAGACCCAATACGTTCTCGTAGTAAGGAAGAGCTTCTTCGATGCTCTTCACTGCAATTCCCAGATGTTCAATCTTTGAAATTTTCATGATGAATTATTATTAAAAAAAACTATGTTAGTATAAATTTGGTGCAAAGGTACTCATTCCTTTGCAGACGAAGAAATAAAACATCTTCTTTTTTCCTATATTTAAAGAGTGTATGCCCCTTTTGACTCCACTTCACACTCGTTGCAATGCAAAATGTGAAGTGGAGTTGCCAATTTTTTGGACAAAGGGCATCAAAACAAACGGCGGTGAGCCTTATTTGCTCTTCTGCTGAACGAGTTGGTAGAGAGGTTTGCAACTCGTTCCGTGAAAGACGAACCATTCTGTACGCGGTACATAATCATACGGCACGAATTCGTAGAGCCGTACGGCAGCAAACTGTCCGTCGGGAGTCATGAAGACTTTCATGAGATTCTTGCCATTCTCCATGGTTTTGAAATGCACTGTGCAAGCAAGGTTCTCGTTCGCCAATCCCTTGCTCAGGTTAAGAGCATCGGCATCGGTGATGTAGAAGACATGCTTCTTTATGTATTGTCCTGATGGCTGATAAACGGCTCGCTTCGAGAGGAATGATTTTTGTATGGTGATATCGTTGCAGATAGGGATGATTTCGTTGATTGATGAATCCATAATGTAATTGTAATTAAGTGAAAATAAATGTATTGTCTGTGCATACCTGCTTTTAGGAAAGCAAATGCACAATGGCGGGGAAAGCAAGGCTTTTCCCGCGAGGTTGGATGGGATTCATCAATGGCTAACAACGCATCTGGCAACGGCCATAGATGGCATCGCCATGTGTGTAGCGGAGGGTTGAGTAATGTAAGTGGATGCTACAGGCGTGTTTGTAGCGGTGGTTGAGGCTTTGGGTGAATACCATGCAGAACTGGCGCTGCAGACGTTTGTGCCATCGTTGGGCGATGTGGTTCTGTGAGGCTGTGGAGTGCGTTTCGATGGCATGATGGCCTTCTACGGGGATGCCTACCTGTGCCTTTTGAAGGAGATCAAGGGCGATGTCGTGTAGGTCGTCGGCCTTCTGTGTAGTGAGTTGAAAAGGTGTACTTGCAGACGAGCAGAGAGATGAAACATCGGATGGCCGGGCAGAACACCCGACAAGCATCAGCACAATGGCCATCTTCACGAACTGGTACAGACACCGTTTCATTTTCATCGCACGCTTTTTAGTAAAAAATGACTGCTTAACCGATGGATTGCTCGTCTGATGGACTGTCGGTTGTCTCGTCCTCAAATTCTTTGAGAGCCTTGTAAAGACGGTGAACGGGCAGTCCCATGACATTGAAGAAGGAACCTTCGATGTAGTCTACCCCTATGTATCCAATCCATTCCTGCACGCCATAAGCACCTGCCTTATCCAGCGGGTGGTAATGGCTGATGTAGTAGTCGATTTCATCATCGGTTAGTTCTGTGAACCTTACTTTCGATTCTGCCACGAAACTCTTTTGCCGTTCGCAGGTAGTAAGGGTGACGCCTGTGAATACTTCGTGCGTCTTGCCTGAGAGGTTGCGCAACATGCGGCGTGCTTCAGCCTCGTCGTGGGGCTTTTCGAGGACTTGGTCTTCGAGCCACACAATCGTGTCGGCTGTGATGATGAGTTCGTCCTCAGCGAGCAGGTCGCGGTAGGCATCTGCCTTTCTGCGCGAGATGAAGAGGGGTATGTCGCCTCCACGCAGTCCGTCGGGATGGGCTTCGTTGATGGAGGGCAGCACCCTGACCTCGAAGGGAATGTCAAGGCCGGTAAGCAGTTCACGGCGTCGCGGTGAGTTTGAGGCAAGTATTATGTTGTATTTCTTCATTCTTTGACGATTGAAAAGCAACTTGTTTGAATTGGAATGCTTTGAGGATGAGGATGTTGTGATTATGTATTGGTAGTTGGCACTATTGAGCAAGCAACACAGCGGAAAGCATTGTCTACCAGCCGAAGGCCGAGTCATCGTTCATCCATTTCCCTTGTGCCTTCAGTACCTGTTCAATGACATCCCGCACGCATCCATCACCTCCAGGATAGGGTGAAATGTAGGCACTGATGGCCTTGATTTCGGGGGCTGCATCGACAGGGCAGCAAGGTACTCCACAACGTGTCATAACCTTGTAGTCGGGAATGTCGTCGCCCATATAGAGCACTTCGTCGGGATGAATGTCATGGCGGAGGCACAGTTCTTCAAATGCAGCTGTCTTGTCGCCTGCTCCAAGCCATATATCTTCCACTCCCATCATTCTGTAACGTGTCCCGATTGCCTCTATGCGTGCTCCCGTGATGACTGCAATGGCAAGGCCACATTTCATGGCGTGTTGTATGGCATAGCCATCACGGATGTTGGCTGTCCGACGGGGAATGCCATCATCGTCGAGGGCGACGGTGATGCGGCTCAGCACGCCATCCACGTCGAAGGCGCACACCTTGATGCGAGTGAGGTCGCGGGAAATCATTTTACCATTCGTTGAGATGGACTTTCTCCCACTGGAGATGGTCTTCGTTGAAGGGCTTCCGTTCCATACCCTTGTGGCCGACGGCAATAATGCAGAGTACCTGTAAGTTGTCGGGCATGCCTAACAATTCCTTCACAACGGTGTCTCCAGGGGTGCCGTCGGCAGCGAATCGGTTGCGGACATGTGCCCAGCAACTACCCAAACCAAGGTCTTCGGCTTGCAACTGAATCATGAGGGCTGCAATCGAAGCATCCTCAATCCATGCATCGCTGACGGCAGGGTCTGCAGCCACAACGATGGCCAACGGGGCTTCACCGACAAAAGCGGCTCCACTCTCCTTGCATTCGGCCAGACGTGCCAGTTTCTCCTTGTCATCCACCACCACAAACTGCCAGCCTGTGCTTCGATGTGATGAGGGCGACATGAGGGCTGCGCGGAGCAGCAGGGCTACTTCGTCCTGGGTGAGTTCTTCGTCGGTAAACTTGCGCATGCTGCGCCGTGTCTTTATCAGTTCGCTGAAATTCTCCATTGTCGTAATAATAAAGATGCCGTTTGGGGTTGTTCATTGAAACCTTTCTGCGGAAATCCGCTGCGAAGATAAGAATAATTCTTATCAAATATACGTTTCTTACAAAGTTTTCGTTTAAAAGATGATGAAACGCGTCGCGCGCACATATTGTCTCATTCTGATTGGCCTTTTGTTCACCATAGCCAATGCTTATGCTCAACGTGTCACCGTGAAGGGCGTGGTGCGTGATGAACATGGCAATCCTGTGGAAGTTGCCAATATTTTGGTTGAACGACAACTCGTTGGCGCAACGACCAACCTGAAGGGCGAGTACACCGTGTCGTTCGAGTCTTCGGACAGTGTTGTCATCGTCTACTCGATGATTGGCTATCAGACGCGCAAGAAGCATCTGACACGACCCTCCGGCACCATCACTCTCGATGTCGTCCTTCCTTCTGCAGACTTCCAACTGCAGGGCGTCACCATCAGTGAGAGCCGTCGGCAGACCGGCACCATGCAGCATATCGACATGCAGAAGGCCCGTCTCATGCCCGATGCCACAGGGGGTTCTGTGGAGTCTTTCATCGCTACTCAGGCAGGCGTCAGCAATACCAATGAACTCAGTACCCAGTACAACGTTCGAGGAGGAAACTTTGATGAGAACAGCGTCTATGTCAATGGCATAGAGGTCTATCGCCCGCTCCTCATCCGTGCAGGCCAGCAGGAAGGGCTCTCGTTCATCAATCCAGACATGGTTGCAAACATCGGCTTCTCGTCCGGAGGCTATGAAGCCCGCTACGGCGATAAGATGAGCAGCGTCCTTGACATTATCTATCATCGTCCGGAGAGTTTTGAATCCACGCTGTCAACCAGTCTGCTTGGCGTCAACGGCTATGCCGGATTCGGCAACGAACGGTTCAGCCTCTCTACCGGTATCCGCTACAAGACCAGCGAGTATCTGCTTGGCACTCTTGACACGCATGGTGAATACGACCCTGCCTTCCTTGATTGGCAGACCTACCTCTCCTGGCGTCCTGCCGACCGTTGGCGGGTGGATGTCATCGGCAATATTTCTCAGAACAGATACAACTTTGTCCCTAAGGACCGGAATACATCTTTCGGCACCTTGGAATCTGTCACGGACTTCACTGTTTTCTTTGCAGGCAAGGAGAAGGACCGTTTCCAGACATTCTTCGGGTCAGGGAATGTGGAATATACACTCTCCCCGCAGTCGACAGTCCATCTGAATTTCTCGGCATATCGTACCAACGAGGGTGAGACGTATGATATTATCAGCCAATACAGGCTCGACCAACTCGATGAGTCCGTCAGCCTTGGTGTGGGCACCTATATGGAACATGCACGCAACTATCTCGACGCCAAGGTGATGAGTGCGAGTGTTGGCGGCGATCATTCCATCGATGCGCATCATATTCTGTGGGGTGTGGAGATGAAGGATGAGCGTGTCGATGAACAGATCAACGAGTGGGAATACCGTGATTCTGTCGGGTACAGCGTGCCTCATACCGGTAACTCCCTGGAACTGATCTATAACCTCCGTTCGGAGAATGCCGTCCACAATCATCGTCTCTCTTCCTTTGTTCAGGATACCTGGCGTTTCACCCATGACCTCGGACTCTTTGTCGTCAATGGCGGTCTGCGATTCTCATGGTGGTCGTGGAACCATGAACCCATCCTCAGCCCGCGCGTATCAGTGGGGTGGGTACCGGCCTTCAACGATGATTTCACCTTCCGTCTTGCCACTGGCGTCTACTATCAAAGTCCGTTCTACAAGGAGTTTCGTGATACCACTGTTGTGCATGGCACGGGCTATGTCTCCCTCAACCGTGATATCCGTTCGCAACGCAGCATCCATGTCGTGGCGGCCAGCGACTATCGCTTCCGGGTCTTCGACCGTCCTTTCAAGTTCAGTGCCGAAGTCTATTACAAGGCGCTTTCGAACCTCATCCCATACAATGTGGACAACATCCGCATCTCCTATTACGGCGAGAACTGTGCTTCGGGTTATGCTACGGGACTTGACATGAAACTCTTCGGCGAGTTCGTGCCCGGCACGGATTCCTGGCTCACCTGTTCGATTATGCGCACGGAGGAAAAGATTTCCGGCATCTGGTATCCTCGTCTTACCGACCAGCGCGTGAACCTATCGTTCAATTTCTCCGACTATTTCCCCGATACCGACCGTTGGAAACTGGGCTTGAAAGCCACCTATGCCAACGGACTTCCGACAGGACCTCCCCACAGTGGACGTGAGAAGCAGATATTCCGCGCTCCTGCCTACCGTCGTGTGGATATCGGAATGAGTTACCGTCTGATTGGCAGCGATGATGGACAACGGCGTACCGCCATTCCGTTCCTCCGTCAGACCGCCATTGCCAGATCCGATTCCTATGTCAAGAATGTCTGGCTCGGCGTGGATGCATTCAATCTGTTTGATATCAACAACGTGAACAGTTACTATTGGGTCACCGATGTTGACAATCATCAGTATGCCGTTCCCAACTATCTCACGGGCCGTCGTCTGAATTTCCGTCTTTTGGTTGAGTTCGGACGATAGAAAGACAGTCGTTTCACTCCCTTATCCCACTCAAGAACCATAGCACAATGACCATCACACCTATCGCCCATATTGAGACAGATTTTCCCACCAAGTTCGGTGTGCCCCGTCAGAGTGGGTTGGTCCCCTCGCTGCATGGTCGCATCGTCTTCGAACCTGCTTATCGCAATGCCGATGCTTTGCGGGGTCTTGAGGGGTTTGATTACATTTGGCTCATCTGGAGTTTTTCGGAGAATGCCACTCCTTCTTCATCCAATTGGGCAATGGTTCGTCCACCTCGCTTGGGAGGAAACGAGAAGATGGGAGTCTGGGCCACGCGCTCATCGTTCCGTCCCAACGGCCTCGCACTCAGTTCCGTCAAGGTGGAAAAAGTGGAAGTGGATACGCCCGAAGGCCCTGTCATTCATGTGCTGGGAGCCGACCTTATGAGTGGAACACCCATCTACGACATCAAGCCATATATCACCTTCACCGACAGCCATCCCGAGGCCCGCAGCGGTTTCGTTGATACCCGCATCAAACCCATGCTTGAGGTCGATTTTCCTCAGCATCTCCTCACTATCCTTCCCGAGGAAAAACGTGAAACGGCTATTTCCGTCATTGCACAAGACCCCCGTCCTTCCTATCAGGACGATGCCAGTCGTATCTATGGCTTTCCTTTCTCGGGCTATGAAATCCGTTTTCAAGTGGATGAGGACCGCAAGGCAACCGTTGTGGAAGTGGAAGAACTGTGAGTGTAGAATGAAGGAAAAATCAGTACAATCTATATACGGATGAAAAGAGAAATCTACCTTGCTGCAGGATGCTTCTGGGGAGCAGAACATTATCTCAAATGTGTGGAAGGAGTCCTCTCGACAGAAGTGGGCTTCGCCAATGGCAATACCGAGCATCCCTCCTACAAGGAAGTCTACACGGATACTACGGGCTATGCTGAATGTGTTCATGTCATCTATGACGATGCGCTTCTTCCTTTGGCGAAACTTCTGGAAATCTATTTCAAGGCTATCGACCCCACCAGTCTGAACAAGCAGGGCGAAGACGAAGGAACACGCTATCGTACGGGCATCTACTATCTTCCGGCCAATGAGGCATCCGAACTGCCCGTGATACGTCGTGAGTTTGATGCTGTGCAGCAACGCGAATCCCTCCCGCTGAGGGTTGAGGTTCTTCCCCTCCGGAACTTCTGGCCAGCCGAAGAATACCACCAGGACTACCTCAACAAGCATCCCGAAGGTTACTGCCACCTTCCTCTCGCTCTCTTTGAGTATGCGCGGAAAGCGAATCAGCGGCAGGCTGACGCAGAACAGAAAACGTCGGGCGAACAATAACAGGCAGAAAGAAAGCGTAAGCCACTTCCTCCATTGTGGAATGAGTGGGGAAGCATCTCTTGGGCAGCCCTGTGGGCATTGTCCTATCTGTTTTTGTGATTATCCGCAAGGTTTTCATAGACTTGAATCAAGAATCTCAAAATCTTTACTATGGACATGCAAAAAGTACTTTGAAACGGAATTTCCAATGCGATGAAATTCAAAATGGAAGTGATGAAATTCAAAAATCAAAACTTTGAAAAATTCGTTTCTAAGTTCATTTTTCTTTTTTCATCGGATATTTCATCCGTATTTGCCGTTCTTTTCGATGTTTTGGCAATACTTATTGAAAAATCGTCCTTATTTTCCTTTTTCCGATGTACAGACCATCCATCCGGATGAACAAAGTACGTCCTGCCTTGTACATGCCGAAACGGTATTCATTGACATTTCAGCCGTTTGCAAGAAGTCTGAAGATGCCGATGAAGGAAATCTCCAAATGAAAAGCGGTTTTTCTTGCAGGTTGTACCTTTGTCTACTTGCTGCGCTGCTTGAGAATGACAAAGATGACTATCGGTGCTCCGATGAGTGGGGTGATGGCACCGAGAGGCAGCACACGTGATTCTCCCGGAAGGGAGCAGAGGAGATTGCATAGCAGGGCGACACCGGCTCCGCACAGCATCGTAGTGGGCATGAGACGACGGTGGTCATTGGAACTGAGCAGCAAACGGGCGATATGGGGCACGGCGAGTCCGATGAAGGATATGGGGCCACAATATGCTGTGGTGACAGCCACAAGCAATCCTGTCGTGAGAAGAAGGACAAAGCGCACACGACGGATGTTGATGCCCAGACTTTCGGCATAGTGCTGGCCCAGCAACAAAGCGTTCAGGGGCTTTATCAGGCAGAGGCAAAGGAGCAGACCTGCCAGGGTGATGCCGCAGAACATCGGCAGATGGGATAGCGGTATGCTCCCGAAATTACCCATTCCCCAGAGCAGATAGGACTGTACTCCTTCGGCTGTGGAGAAGAAGTTGAGCAATGTGACGAACGACGATACGAGATAACTTATCATCAGTCCGACGATGAGCAGTGTTGAATGACTGCGCACGAACGATGAGATGAACAGCATGATACCCGTGACGGCCAGAGCACCGATGAATGCGGCTGCCACAGTGGAAAAAGGTGAGGTGAGGACGGTAAGACCTCCCGATGCGAGCATGACGATGGCAACGCCCAGACCGGCTCCTGAATTGATTCCGAGGATGTCGGGACCTGCCAACGGATTGCTGAAAGAAGTCTGCAACATGAGTCCTGACGCTGCCAACGCAGTTCCTGCCATCAGGGCAGTGATGGCTGCGGGAATGCGCGACTGGAAAAGGATGAATTGCCAAGCGGTATGGGTAGTGTCGTGGCCCGACAGGATGGCTATGGTGTCGCGGAAGGGAATCGATACTGAACCGATGAATATGTTGGCCGCCAGAAGCAGCAGAACGGCAAGGGCAGCGAGGATGATGGCGAGCGAAGGACGATGGGACATGGAATGGCTCAGGGTAATGGATGGAAATAACGCAGGGAGGTGGTATCACCGGCAAAGATGCGGGTGAGTTCACTCAGCAGCCGCTCTGGGTGGAAGGGATACTCTTCAAAGAAGAGGTTGTCGGCATTGTTGCAGCCATAGACCTGCGAGTTGCGGAAAGCCTTGAATTCGGCATAGGGCTTGTATTGACGGCGCAGTGTCTCGCGGGTGAAGGGTGTCTGGGAGGTATAGCGGTAGAGCCAGATGTCGGCATCGTGGCCTTTGGCATAAACCTCCTCGAACGAGAAGGGCACGGACCCCGTTCCCTCGTCATCGGCAAAGATATAGGCTCCTCCCGCATCGCGTGTCAGGGTGGCAAGTGTGCTGCGTCCGCCCGGCATATACCAGGCAGAGCCGTTGCGTCCATCAAAAAGTACGCTGGGATGGGTACGGGAGGATTGGTCATTCGCTGACTTGATGCTTAGGTATCGTGCCTCTACTGCTGCAAAGAGGCTGTCGGCACGCTCACCGCAGCCAAAGAGACGTCCATACAGACGCATCCATTCTGCCCGGCCCAGTGCAGAAGGTTCCATGTAGTCGGCACACCAGATGAGAGGAATGCCGAGACGTTCCAGCGAACCTTGTCCGTTGGCATTCTCGAAGGGGGAGAGGAGAATGGCATCGGGCGAGAGGTCGATGATGGATTCGAGGTTGGGCGTCATGGCACTCCCGAGATCGCGGATATCCCCCTTGCGGATGGCTTGGTGGATGCAGGAGTCGGCGATATACATCGGTTCGCATACCCCGCTGATGGCTGATAGACAGCCCAATTCGTCCAAAAGTGCAGCATGGGCAGCGGTGAAGACTGCCGCACGACGAAGGGGTTCCTGGATGGTATAGCGTTGAAGCACGCCATGGGTGTGCCAAGGATCGAGGATTTGTATTTCAGTGACATCTCCTCGGGTGAGTATGAGGAATCCTTTGGCGAAATGGAGCGCCAGGGTGTCGGCATCGGTATCGTCACGGACTTCCGGTGCAGAATGTCCTCCACATGCCTGAAGCAGCAAGGCAAGCGCGAAGAGTGTTATGAAGCGTCTCAGTATTTCCATTGGATGGTAAAGCGGTATTGTTGCATGGGCATGGGATAGTATTGGATGATTTCATAGGACTGTCCCGTGAAGTTGAGTGCTTCAAGTTGTGCTTCAAGAGCAGAGGAACGAAGACTGAAGGACCTTGACAACGACAGCGTGTGTTCGGCATAGCCCTTCAGACGATATTGTGAGGAATGGTCCATCAGGCTGAATCGTTCGGAAGCACCTACTACACTATATCCTACCCGGCACCAAGGGGTGGTGAGACGGAGACTGCCACTGCCGCTGTGGACAGGAGTGTAGGGGAGTTGGAGACCATAGGAGGCTGCGTTGGGGTCTGTGCAGTCAATGGCTTGTTGAAGCGAGTAGGTGAGACCTGCATCAAGTCCCCATCCCGACAGTTGCTGAGTGGCAGCAGCCAGACTGAGGTCGATTCCGTCAATACGCACTCGTCCATAGTTGGCCATCTTCCAGACATAGGTTGTCGGGAAGGCTACGATTTTGTCGCGAACGTTGTTGTGATAGGCATCGGCAGTAATGGACAGGGATTGCAGACGGCCAGAAACAGGGAGGTCCCACGTAAGTCCAAGGTTGAGTTCGCGTGCCCATTCCGGACGCAAGGATTTGTTTCCCACTCGGAAGTAATAGAGGTCGTTGAATGATGGCAGACGGTAGGTTTCCTTATACATCAGACGGACGAAAAGGCTCTGTTCGTACCAAGGACGGAGGGAAAGACTGAACATAGGGGTTACCTTGTGACGGTCATCAGGACGGGAACCCGTCTTCACCTGTTCGGTGACGTAAGTGTTGAGTAGGGAACCGTGGATTTTGATGGCACTCCTCTCGTAGCATGCCTGCAGGGATGTGAACGAGGTGAGACGGGTAGGGAAGGGACAGTTGGGGAGGTTGCTTGCCAAGGTGTTGACGACAGCATCTTGTGAGAGGGCGATGCCCAATGCAGGAGTGGAATGCCAGACGGCAGTGCCTTGCAGGTAATATTCGTTCTGCCGGTTGATGTCGGTCTGCATTCCGCCAGAGTACTTCACATTGGTGTCGGTATAGTAATCATAGGCATGGTTGTACTTGGCTCTTGCAAACACCTGCCAGTCACCTTGCTGGAAACGGTACTGTGTCTGAAGGAAGGCATTGCGGTCCGTGAGACGTTCTTTGCTGTATGGGTTATACAGGATGACGGCACCTGGCAGCCCTCGCAGGGATTGCGTGTAGTATGCCTTGGCAGAAAGCGAGTGGTGGTGACGGAAGGAAAGAGCAAGGTCGGTCTCGGCTGTGAGGCTTTTGAGGTCGGTGTTGAGTCGGTATTCGCGGGTCGTTTCCTGACCATTCGTCAGCAGGTAGGGGTAGGAACCGTCCATACATGAGTAGTCGATGAAGGAGTGGACGGAGAGCGAGTCGGTAATACGGTGTGAGACGAACAGCGATGGCTCGACGTATCCGAAGGAGCCTCCCTTCAGTTGTGTCTCAAAAGCAGTGTTCCTGCCGGTGCTGTCGGGCTTGTTGGCCGTCTTGGTAGAGAGAAAGAGCAGACTTCCCGACGCAAGTGCCCGTGCCGATGAGGTGAGGTCTTCGTCCTGGCCGGTGCTGAGCGTTACGCTGGAGAGATTGGTGATGGGAAAACGTCCGATGTCCACCTGTCCTGCCTGGCAGTTGCTTATCATGATACCGTCGTAGCAGATGCCTGTGTGGGAGGCAGAAAGACCACGCACAGAAACGGTCTTCATTCCTCCCATGCCACCATAATCCTTGACATTGGTGCCGGCGAAGTGGCGCAGCACATCGGCCACGTTCTGTGCCCCGATGCTCTTCATCTCGTCTTCGCTCATCTGCTGGGTGGGCATCGAGGCCGTGATGGTCTGGCTGACGACATGCCCTCTGATATCCACAGCATCGAGTTGCTGCTCTCGCAGGAAAAAAAGCGTATCCACCTCTTCGCAATGGATGTGCGGAGAGACAAGTGCAGACAGAAACAAGAACAAAAACAATGCTTTGCGCATTCTTTTTCCTTTCCGATATACTGATTCAACCAAAGACGTCGCTGTCCTTTTCCTCGAAGCGCAGACGACATTCAACTCTGTTTTGCAGGTCTTCTGACTTGCTCCCGGCTGTCCGCCTTCCCACCTGAAACGATTAGGCAGTGGCAAGAGAATGGACAGACGAATGTAGAGCACACAGCAGCGGGACTGTTCGGGACTCTCACCCGATTCCCTTTTCATTCCTCCTTCCGAAACGGAACTTGGAAACAAAACGCTGCAAAGGTAGGCTTTATTTTTGTTTTTTACAAAAGAAACCAAAGGTTCTTTGTAAAAAGTGATGGAATTCGTGATTTGACGACGAAGAATGGCTCACCATTGCAAAGATGCTGTCTTTGATACGTATAGTGTGTTACAAATCCACCGACGGCCATGTTGGAATAATACAACTTCGGAAACGGAGTCGAAATGGTTAATAAATAAAAAAAAACGCTGTTGTGTTTGCAAATGAACAAACGTTTTGTACTTTTGTAGTCGAAAATATCCAGATATTCTATGGTTCGCGAAAAAACAATAGAGAAAATAGTACGTGAGTTCATTGCCAAGGAACTGACAATGAGCCCTGAAAAGATTAATCTTGAAGATAATCTTGTCAATGACCTTCATGCTGATTCGATGGACATCGTGAACATCGTCACCGCCATTGAGTCGCGTTTCAAGATTACATTTCCCGATGACAGCGAAATCCAGTATGACGGATATACCATGCAGTTCCTTGTTGAGGGTATCAAAAAGGCATTGAAGGAGAAGAACCCTGTTCGCAAGGCTGCCAAGAAACTGGAGGACGATGTGGAAGCCAAGAAGCAGATGCACAAGGCAACAAAGGCTGAAGCCCCCAAGGCCAAGAAGACATCGGAAAAGCCTGCGAAAAAGGCTGCTGAGAAGCCTGTCGAGACAAAAAAGGAAGATTGACGGATATGCCTTCTCCCGACGGGGAGATCCAACCATACGAAAAGCCTGGGATTCAACGTGAGTCCCAGGCTTATTATTTTAAATTAGGTAAAGAAGGCTGTTTCTCAGATTTTGCCGAGGATGCGGTCCATGACCCAGTTGGTAGGTGTCGCACTGATGCCTGTGCAGGTGCAGATATCTTTTCCTTGTAGATGATGGACGACGCTTTCGATAAGAGGCAACTGCACGTGGGGAGGATTGGGGATGTCGAATTCTTCGCGTCCATGCTCCACCGTGTGGAGGGCGATGGGGTCGAAAGTGAAGACCGAGAAGCATATCATTCCTTTGTCGCCGATGATTTCGATGCGGTCCTCGGCTGCCGATTCGTCAGCAACGAAGCACCACGATCCGGAGCCTACCAGTCCGCTCTCGAACTTGAAGCAAGCACTGATGGTGTCTTCGGCTTCATACAGTCCTCCGCGGTTGCTGCTGAAGCCTTCGGCTTCGGTGATGATGCCGAAGAACTCCTGCAGGATATCTATCTGATGCGGTGCAAGGTCGTAGAAGTATCCTCCACCTGAGATGGGTGCTTGGAGCCGCCAAGGCATTTCTTTGTTGCTGCGGAAGTCCATCTCCCGGGGCGGACGTGAGAAACGCAACTGTATGTTGATGACATTGCCGATGCGCGGGATGAGTTCCTTCACTTTGTTGAAGTAGGGGAGATAGCGTCGGTAATAGGCAACGAAGCAAGGCACGCCCATCTCTTCGCTGGTGCGGTTTATGCGCAGACAGTCCTCGTAACTCACTGCCATGGGCTTCTCGATGTATACGGGCTTGCCGGCTTTCATAGCCATGATGGCGAAGGTCGCGTGTGACGAGGGGGGAGTGGCGATGTAGATGGCGTTGACGATGGGATCGTCGATGATGCGCATGGGGTCGGTATACCACTTGCGGATGCCATGTCGTTCGGCATAGGAACGTGCCCGTTCGGCATTGCGGCTCATGACGGCTTCCACACACGAGCCTTCGATTTTGGAGAAGGCGGGCCCGCTCTTCTTCTCGGTGACTTCACCGCATCCGATAAATCCCCAGTGTATCATATTCGATTCGTTTGTTGTTTGTCAATCCCAGAAGTTCCACGACAGACCAAGTTTGAACCAATGGGGGTTGATGGGGTAGTGTGGTACGAGGAAGGATTGGTTCATGCTTTCGATGAGCCTGTCATTGGCATGACAGTACATCACATAGAAGCGTACCTGTTTGAGGTGGAAGTTGGCGTAAAGGTTGGCAATGGGATAGTTGCCGATGAGTTGCCGCTCACTTTCCGCCTTGTTCTGTAGGTGGTACATGCCGATAGCCGGTGAATAGTCCGGGGCGTAGTAGGCGGTGAAATAACGTAAGTCGGCTCCGAGTTGCATACGGAGCACCTTGGCATAGGTGAACTTGAGGTAGAGGTCGCTGAAGACGTTAATGAGTGGAAGCGGCAGGATGTCGTCGCGAGAACTGTATTGGGCGGTTACCTCGTTGTCCCAATGGAGAATGCCGAGTTTGAAATTCTGGATGAGGGTGGCACTGAGAACCTGAATGTTGGCATTGCACTGGACGGCTTGGATGTCATTCAAGTAGTTGACAGTGTTCCCATTGCTCTGTCCATATCCGACATAGTCCAGATAGGTGTAGTTGAGGATGTTCTCAATGCCGACGGAGAGTTGAGTCCCCAACCGTTCGGACGAGAGGCTCCCACCGAGGTGTGTGCGGAACTCCTTCTCCAGGTCGTTGTCCCACCAATAGTGCTGAGAGTGGAAATGACGGTAGTAGAACGAAGGATTGCTGTTGCGCAGGAAACCGTCGAAAGTGAGGTGGAGGGAGTCCTTGAAAAGGTGGAAGTTGAGATCTCCGCGTCCCTGCAGGTTGAAGCATCCGAGATCGGCGCCCAGAAGGGTTGTTTCAGCAGTGACATCAAAGTGGAGCATGTCGCCCGTGGTACGTCTGAGATTGCCGCCAAGGGTGACGTTCTGCTCGTTGTAGCGTGAAATGCTTTCCATGCCGCCCACGCTGTCGGGCAGGGTAAAGCCGCGCCATTCGTGCTGTATGTATGCCGACCCTCCGAAGGGAATCCACTTGTTGATGCCTTCCACGAGGGTCAGACCTGCCGTGTTTTTGATGGAGGTATAGCCCGTAGCATCAACGGAGTCGTAGGGAAGGAAATCGTTGGCATAGAAGTTCTTGGGATTCTTGTAGTCGATGAATCGGCGTCCGTCGCCCTGTACGTTTGCCGTGTGGAACGCTTTCATCACAGGCATGAAGTCATGGTATACCATGACGGTGTCGGGAAGGGAGTCGACGCGTGTCTTGTAGTATCCCAGGTCGAAGTGCTGTTCCAAGAAGACGGTGCGCATCTTCAACTCGTTCCAGGCGTGCTCGAGGTTCACGGGCATGTCGGAGGCACGGTATGTCTGCTTGCCTGATGCCATATCCTCGGGACGGGTGATGTAGCGGTCGTCGCTGATGCCTCCGTTCTCGGACCATTTGAGTTTGTCGTAGCCTCCCATCAGGTGGAAGGTGTAGCGGTCACCGTGATAGTATCCATAGGTGGAAGCATCGAACAGGGAGGTCGTCTGGTTGCTGTACCGGCCGCGTCCCAGTACATAGTCGAGGTTGAAGCCTATGCCGATTTTCTTGCCGGCGTTGACGCCATAGGTGCCCTTGATGCGTTCCTCACCGTTCACCTGATTGCCGGCGCGGAAATAGGTGATGTTGGTGTATGGTGCTTTCGTATCAAGGAAATAGAATTGTTCGGGCTTCCGCACGAAATAGTTCATCGGTTCAGAGAAGATGAACTGTTCATTGGGCCGGTGGAAGAAGATGCGCGACTGCCGGGGAGAGCCCATGTTGCCCAGGTTGTTGTATTCGCCGTTGAGGCCTTCGGTGAGGTGTGCGTTCTGGAAACGGTGGATGACGGTGTCGGGCTCGGTGAGTATCATCTCGCCAAGCGTGCTGTTGATGTGCCATGCATGTACCTCCTTCGGCGTCTTGCGGTCCTGGACGGTGGAGTCACGTCCGGCGGCTCCGTTGCTCAGCCCGTTCTGGGCGCTCGGGCCCATGCCGTTGTTCATGCTGCTCGACCCCGATGACGTATCGACAAGACGGGACTGGCTGGATGCAGCGACAGCGACAAGCAGACAGCAGAGAAGAACGAGCAGACGGCACTTCATGAGATGGTCTTAGTCCTTGGGATGTACGAAGAAACGGATGACGTATTCGGCCAGTTTGACAACGATGGAAATGCCACAGATGAGGAGGAATACAGTGCGGTCTGGCGTCGCAAAGTAGACGATGAAGGCAGCGATGAAGCCGATGAGGAAGAGCGCGTTGAGAAGCGACCTTACTTGATTCTTCTTGTTGGTTGTCATAGGGTTAGAATCTTTCTGTCAGTTCGTTTGACAGGGCGTCGATGAGGTCGATGGTCTTGATGCGGAACTTTCCTGATGAACGCAGCAGACGAGTCTGCTTTTCGTTGAAGCACTCGTCGTCGGTGATCCATTCTTCGGCCGTGAATTTCTGGCCTCCGTTGCGTTCTTCTTCATACCAGTATCCGATGCGTGTCATCTTCATCGTGAAGCCGTTGTCCTTGGCGGTGATTTCGAGCCAGTAGTTGATACGGGTGCGGTCGAGGACAAGGAAGGTGTTGCGGAAGGTGAGGTACTCTTCGGCATTGACGACGATGCGCTTGGCCTCACTGTCCTTTTCCACGATACTTGCTTTCAGCACGGTCGGTTTTACAAAGCGTTTCTCGACCCACTGCATTGCCTTGTCGAACACTTCTTGGCTGTTGGCATTGAGCGTGTTCACATCACGTTCGAGCAGGACGCGTCCGTTGACTACGGGCACGGCTCCCAAACCGTATTTCTTGTCTACCTGCGCGTTCATGCCGAGGATGCAGAGACAGCAGACGATGGTCAAAATTATTCTTTTCATAATCCAATTTTTATAAATATGTTGCAAATATACATATAAAAAACGATGTGTTGATAAAAAAAAGCGGAAAAACGTTTGAGTTAACGATATTTAGCCTATCTTTGCTGACGAAAGAAAAACTGATGCCGTATGCTTAGAACGTATATCACCTATGCTATTATCGCAGCCATCGCAATTTGTGCCTTCTTGATTGCCTTGCGATATGTCATTCGTTGGTTCAAAATCTGCCGTTATCGCCGTCTGCTTCCGTATTCCGACATCGTGGATGATGTGGAGAATCTGAACGACTTTTTCAATCGGAGTTATGTCAACAAATTCATCCTCGATTATTTCAAGGAGGATGACCACTTGAAGGATGCGCTCCAGATTCGTCGTGAAGAACGGAAGAAGTAACGCCGTCTGCCCCGACAGCCTTTGGAGCATATCACCATTGAGCAAAACTCCGAACTCGACCTTGCATGGCAACTGGTCGAATACACGGGTGTGAACGTCTTTCTCACCGGTAAGGCCGGTACGGGAAAGACTACTTTTCTGCGTCAACTTACCACCCGTCTGCCCAAACGTATGATTGTGCTGGCCCCTACGGGGGTGGCGGCCATCAATGCAGGGGGCATGACCATCCACTCTTTTTTCCAACTTCCTCTTTCGCCTTTCGTTCCCGACGGCAGTTTCCAAGGCCCCACGAAGTCAAAGTATCAGTTCGGCAAACAGAAGAAGAACATTATCCGTACCCTCGACCTGCTTGTCATCGACGAGATCTCGATGGTGCGCTCCGACTTGCTTGATGCCGTGGATGACGTGTTGCGCCGTCTGCGCAATTCCAGTCAGCCTTTCGGCGGTGTGCAACTGCTCATGATAGGTGACTTGCAGCAATTGGCTCCTGTCGTCAAGGAGGATGAGTGGCAGATGCTGCGTGAATATTACGACACGCCCTATTTCTTCGGCAGCCGTGCCCTGCAGAAGACGCGTCATGTGACCATTGAACTCCAACGCGTCTACCGCCAGACCGACCAAACGTTTGTGGACCTGCTCAACCGGGTGCGCATGAACAGCCTCACCGCCGCCGATATAGCGTTGCTCAACACGCGGGTGGGGCAGGAGTCGCATCTGGGCGAGGGCACCATCCGCCTCACCACCCACAACCGCACCGCCGATGCCTACAACGAAGAACGTCTCTCCCGTCTGAACGGTCCGTTGTACACCTTCAAGGCCGAGGTGCAGGGAACCTTTCCGGAGACGTCCTATCCCGCCGATGCACTGCTGACACTCAAGAACGGGGCGCAGGTGATGTTCCTCAAGAACGACACCTCACCTGCCCATGCCTTCTACAATGGCCTCCTCGGACAGATTGTCGATATCGACGACCGCCACATCATCGTGCGCAGCCATGACGACAACCGCGTCATAGAGGTGACGCCGATGGAGTGGACGAACTCCAAGTACACCATCGACAAGACCACCCGCGAAATCAAGGAGGAGGTGGAAGGAACCTTCAGCCAGTATCCGTTGCGTCTGGCATGGGCTATCACCATACACAAAAGTCAGGGACTGACGTTTGAACGTGCCATCCTCGATGTCAACGCAGCCTTCGCAGCCGGACAGACGTATGTGGCACTCTCGCGTTGCCGCTCCTTGCAGGGACTGGCCCTCACTGAACCGCTCTCACCCGGCAGCGTCATCACCGACCGTCTGGTCTGTTCGTATATCGATGCCGAACTGGAGGAAGCACGCAAACTGCCTGAGCAGATGGACGGGCTCAAGAAGGAATACTTCCGGACACTCCTTGGCGAACTCTTTGACTTCCAGCCGCTGCAATGGGAATTCCAGAAGATGCTTCGCATCGTCGACGAGTATTTGTACAAGATATATCCCAACCTCCTTGCTCGCATGAAGGAGGCTCAGCCCGAGATGCAGAGCGAACTGTTCGATGTGGGGCCGCGTTTCTGCAGGCAACTCGGACAGATCCTCGATGACGGCGACGAGGAACGTCTGGCAACACGCATCAACGACGCTTGCAAGTACTTTGAAGACAAACTCATTCACCGCATCTATCCCTTTGCCAACGACTGCAAGACGCTCTCCAGCGACAATCAACGTGCGCAGGAACGTCTCGACGAGGTGAAGGATACCTTTTGGCGCACTTATCGCCTGAAGCACGAACTGCTCATCTGGGTGTTGAACAATGGTTTCTCCGTTCCCTCGTACCTCAAGCAGAAGGCTCGCTTCGTCCTGGACATGGAGATGGGAAAGGAGAGCCGTACCACAACGGCCAAAACACGTACGAAGAAAAGTATTCAGGAAATCCTGCAGCATACCTCCTCGTCCACTGCTGCGTCACGCCGTCAGGCGGCTCAGAAGGCTGCTTTGGCCGACATGCGCAGCGATTCCGCGTCCAAAGCCTCTCCGACAAAACCCTCCGGAGCCTCTGCTGCGCGCAAGAAGGCGGTCATGCGTCCAGATGACACCATCATCCACGATGACGATATCTCCTATCCCGAACTCTACGAGACCCTTCGCCGTTGGCGTGGCGAACAGGCGTTCAAGCAGCATAAGCCGGCCTATGTCATCGTGTCGAACCTTGCCCTTGCTTCCATCACCAATGCCCTCCCGACCAACGAGCACGAACTGCTCGCCTGCAAAGGCATGGGGGCAGTGACGATAGCCCGCTACGGTGATGAAATCCTCGAAATCGTCCGTGACTACATTGCCGAGAACGCCGATTGGTAGACGTATCGTGTCGTTTTCCTCGCGCGCGTAGCGCGTATTAAAAAGTAGCGCGAATAAAAAAATAAGAGAGGCCTCACACGAGGCCTCTCTTATTCGTATCTTGGTGAATGGTTTCTTACCAATCCTCCTCGACAGCAGCCTGAGCGGCAGCCAGACGGGCGATGGGCACGCGGAAGGGGCTGCAACTTGCGTAGTTCATACCAATCTTGGCGCAGAACTTCACGCTGCTGGGCTCGCCACCATGCTCGCCGCAGATACCGGTGCGCAGATCGGGACGAATCTCGCGACCCTTGCGGATGGCATACTTGATGAGTTTGCCAACACCCTTCTGGTCGAGAACCTGGAACGGGTCAACCTTCAGAATCTTCTTCTCCAGATAGACGGGGAGGAAGGAGGCGATGTCGTCGCGGCTATAGCCGAAGGTCATCTGGGTGAGGTCGTTGGTACCGAAGCTGAAGTACTGGGCCTCGGTGGCAATGCGGTCGGCGGTAAGGGCGGCACGAGGAATCTCAATCATGGTGCCGATTTCGAATTCGATTTCGCAGCCATACTCGGCGAAGACTTCCTTGGCAACCTTCTGGATGATTTCCTTCTGCTGCTTGAGCTCGTAGAGGATACCGATGAGGGGAACCATAATCTCGGGCATGGGGTTCTTGCCTTCCTGCTTCAGTTCACAGGCAGCGCTCAGGATGGCGCGGGTCTGCATGGCGGTGATTTCGGGGAAGGTGATGCCCAGACGGCAGCCGCGGTGACCGAGCATAGGATTGTTCTCGGCAAGGCTGGCAACACGACGCTGGATGGTTTCAATGCTTACACCCATCTCGTTGGCCATGGTCTGTTGACCAGCCAGATCGTGGGGAACGAACTCATGGAGAGGGGGATCGAGCAGACGGATGTTGACGGGACAGCCATCCATAGCCTCAAGGATGCCCTTGAAGTCAGCCTTCTGGTAGGGAAGGAGCTTGGCAAGAGCCTTCTCGCGGCCTTCGACGCTGTCGGAGAGGATCATCTCGCGCATGGCGATGATCTTCTTACCATCGAAGAACATGTGCTCGGTACGAGTCAGACCGATACCCTTGGCACCGAAGTCGCGGGCGACCTGTGCATCGTGGGGAGTGTCGGCGTTGGTGCGGACCTGAAGTTTGGTGTACTTGTCGCAGAGGTCCATAAGGGCCTTGAAGTCACCGCTGAGTTCGGCAGCCTTCGTGGGAACCTTTCCAGCATATACCTGACCGGTGGAACCGTTGAGGGAGATGAAGTCGCCTTCCTTGTAGGTAACGCCTTCAATCTCGACGGTCTTGGTCTTGTAGTTGACGTTGATGGCACCGGCACCGCTGACGCAGCACTTGCCCATACCGCGGGCAACGACGGCAGCGTGGCTGGTCATACCGCCACGGGCGGTGAGGATACCCTCGGCGCTTGCCATACCGGCAAGGTCTTCGGGAGAAGTCTCGAGGCGAACCATCACGACCTTGTGGCCGTCCTTGTGCCATGCTTCGGCATCGTCGGCATGGAACACGATCTGTCCGCAGGCAGCACCGGGGCTGGCGGGAAGACCCTGGGTGATGACCTTGGCCTTCTTCAGTTCGTTCTTGTCAAAGATGGGGTGGAGGAGTTCGTCGAGTTTCTGGGGCTCGCAGCGCAGGATGGCGGTCTTCTCATCGATGAGGCCTTCACGCAGCAGGTCCATGGCAATCTTTACCATGGCGGTACCGGTGCGCTTGCCGTTACGGGTCTGGAGGAACCACAGTTTGCCCTCCTGGACGGTGAACTCCATATCCTGCATGTCGCGGTAGTGGTTCTCGAGTTTCTCCTGGATGGCATTGAGTTGAGCATAGACCTCAGGCATGGCCTCCTCCATGGAGGGATACTTGGCTACGCGCTCTTCCTCGCTGATGCCGGCGCGATCGGCCCAGCGCTGGCTGCCTTCCTTGGTGATCTGCTGGGGAGTGCGGATGCCGGCAACGACGTCCTCGCCCTGAGCGTTTACAAGATATTCACCATTGAACAGGTTCTCGCCGGTGGCGGCGTCGCGGCTGAAGCAGACGCCCGTGGCACTGGTCTCGCCCATGTTGCCGAATACCATGGCCATGACGCTGACAGCGGTACCCCACTCGTCAGGAATACCCTCCATCTTGCGGTAGAGGATGGCGCGCTCGTTCATCCAACTGCGGAATACGGCGCAGATGGCACCCCAGAGCTGTACGATGGGATCCTCGGGGAAGTCGCTGCCCGTCTGAGCCTTGATGGCTTTCTTGAAGCGGGCGACGAGCTCCTTCAGTTCCTCGACGCTGAGGTCCTTGTCGAGTTTCACGCCACGGATGGCCTTGACTTCCTCAATGATGGCCTCGAAGGGGTCGATGTCTTCCTTGTTCACGGGCTTCATGCCCAGAACGACGTCACCGTACATCTGTACGAAGCGACGATAACTGTCATATACGAAGTGGGGATTACCTGTCTTGGCAACCATAGCCTCGGCGACGGCGTCGTTGAGACCCAGGTTGAGGATGGTGTCCATCATACCCGGCATGGAAGCGCGGGCACCAGAACGTACGGAGACGAGCAGAGGATTCTCGATGCTGCCGAACTGGCAGTTCATCAGTTTCTCGATGTGTTCAACGGCGGCATTCACCTCGTCGCGAAGAAGGGCAGTAATCTTCTCCTGGCCGACTTCATAATATTCGTTGCAGGTGTCTGTAGTGATGGTGAAACCGGGAGGAACAGGTACGCCGATCAGGTTCATTTCGGCAAGGTTGGCACCCTTACCACCCAGTTGCTCGCGCATTTGCGCGTTTCCTTCGGCCATTCCGTTGCCGAAAAGGTAAACTCTTTTTTTCTCCATAAAAACGTGTCTAATATAAAGTTTATATTTATCTGTTCTCTCAAAAAAGCGCGCAAAGGTACATATTTTTTTAATAAGGTGCAAGATTTTAGACGCTTTTTTCGTTTGGAGGCGTCAAATGAATGGGAAAAGTTTGCCGGAAGACAAATTTTGCCTTAAATTTGTAACCGCAATGCGTCATCCGACTCTTCGTCGATACATCATTTACACAGCATAGATTATGAAAAAAACAGTTCTTCTCTTATCTGCCGTGCTATTGGCGGCAACGTCATGTACACAGTCCGTCAAGCCGACCATGGAGGAAGTCTCCGAGTGGCCGTATGTCCTTTTTGCTGGTGACTATCCCGACCCCTCCATCCTCGTCGACGGTGAAGACTATTACCTCACGTGTACATCCAACTACTGGCTGCCTGCCTTGCCTATATGGCACTCCACAGACCTCGTCAATTGGGAGTTCATCGGCAATGCGCTCGAGAAGTACATCGGCACTGTCTGGGCCCCCGACATCCAGAAGATAGACGGACGCTATGTCATCTACTTCCCCGCCGGCGGCGAAATCTATGCCGTCTATGCCGATGCGATGACCGGACCATGGAGCGACCCCGTCGACCTGGGTGTGCGTGCCATCGATCCTGGATACATTGAGGATGCCGAGGGACATCGCTGCCTCTACTTCAACGGCGGTTGGATGGCCGACCTGGCACCCGATGCGTTGAGCATCGTGGGCGAATCGCGTCATGCCTACGACCCTTGGCCGATCCCCGACGACTGGGAGGTCGAGTGCACCTGCCTTGAGAGTCCCAAACTCGTGTTCCATGATGGTTGGTACTTCCTCACCTCGGCCGAAGGCGGTACTGCAGGTCCCGCCACCAGCCACATGGCCGTCGTACACCGCAGCCGTTCCATCGAGGGTCCTTGGGAGGCATGTCCCCATAATCCCATCATCCATACGTGGAGCGCCGATGAACCCTGGTGGTCCAAGGGACACGGCACCCTGTTCGAGGATGCACAGGGACAGTGGTGGATGGTCTATCACGCCTATCGGAAAGGCTACCATACGCTGGGCCGTCACACATTGCTCGAACCGATGACGTGGACTGCCGACGGTTGGCCAGTCGTCGACTCCACAGCCGTTCGCCGCATGGCTGTCCACACACAGCCTACACAACTGCTGTGGCAGGCATGGAAGGGCTCCCGCATGTTGCAGACGGCTGTCACCGGCGACACTTGCTATACCTACTCCGCGCATGTTGATATCCGTCAGATGACCGAGGGCGAGGCTGGTATCCTGCTCAGTTACAGCAGCCGCTCGTTCACAGGTGTTACCATTACTGCCGACACGCTGCGGCTATGGCATGAGGGACGTCCGGTCGTGGCAGAGCCCAACACGCTGGGCGGTAGCCTCTGTGTGAAGATTGTCAACGACTGTCACCGCGTTCAGGTGTCCGTCGGTACCGACCTTGACACCCTCGTCCCGCTGGGCGATGTGCTGGATGTCTCCGGCATGCACCATAACAACCTCGGCAGTTTCATGTCGCTCCGTCCTGCCATGCAGCAGCCCGAGGGCACCCTCATCGACGACATCCGTTACACCCCCTCCATCGAATGAACATCGCCATGAAACATTCCTTCCTGCTTCTTCTCGGTCTATTCCCGCTGTTTCTGGCGGCGCAGACCGAGTATGTGGACCTCTGCACCGATACCTGGGTGGCAACAGACGGAGTCGGCCGCATCCTTCCCGATGCCGCTGAGACACCCTTGAAGACTGACCGCGACCGCTTTGTGGGCATCTTCTACATCACCTGGCACACCCAGGGTCTCCATGACGGCCGTCCATACAAGGCCGACGTTTCCCGCGTCCTCGATGCCGACCCCAATGCCTCGCGCAATGCCGACAGTCCCGCGTGGACCATCAGCTCCTACCACTGGGGCGAACCCGAGTACGGCTACTTTCTCAGCCGTGACGAATATGTCATCCGGCACGACATGTCCATGCTGGCCGATGCAGGCGTCGATGTCATCATCCTCGATGTCACCAATGCAGTCTGTTACTGGGACGAGTGGGACGTCATCTTTCGCGTCATGACGCAGATGAAGGCCGAGGGCAACCGCGTGCCGCAGTTCTGCTTCTGGGCTTTCAACGGCAATGTCATCACCGTCGTCCAGCAACTCTACGACCGTTACTACCGTACCCCATCGCATCAGGACCTTTGGTTCATCTGGGACGGCAAGCCGTTACTGCTATACAATGCCACCCCGTCGGTTGATGCCAATCCCGGGGGAGGGCAGAAGGATATCGCCGACTACCCTCAGGAAATCAAGGATTTTTTCACCCTGCGCAACATGTGGTGGGGCTATGCATCGTGGGCCGGAAAACCCTATGTGGGTACCGAGGATAACTGGTGTTTCGGCTATGAACTCAACGATACGGCCGTCTATCACCGTTCCCCCCGCGAACGTGCCGCCACCCATGCGGGACGTCTCGAGGAGTATGCTGTAACCCCTGCTCAGCATCCCATCTCCATCGTGGGCAAGAGTTGGCGCGGCATAGAGCCTGCCCTTGACGCGAAGGACATGCCCACCGAAGCCTTCGTGCCGGCCCTCGGCGACACGCGGCCTTCGCCTACGCAGTACGGCATCTACTTCCAGGACCGTTGGGACGAGGCCCTCTCCATCGACCCCGACTTCATCTATCTCAACGATTGGAACGAGTGGTCGGCGGGCAAGTACCCCAATGGCAAGGACCCCTCCGGCCAGGCCGACATGCAGGTCAACTTCCTTGGACGCCGCGACAATCCGTTCTACTTCGTTGACCAGTACAATGCGGAGTTCAACCGCACCATCGCCCCAATGAAGGGCGGCTATACCGACAACTACTACATGCAGATGGTGCAGAACATCCGTCGCTATAAGGGCGTCCGCGACATCCCCGTCAACCGTGGATGGAAGCATATCACCGTCGATGGCCGTTTCGCCGACTGGGATGCTGTGGAGGTCACCTACCGCGACACCCGCGGCGATGTCATCCACCGCGATCACGACGGCTATGGTAACCTGCACTATACCGAGACGTCTGGCCGCAACGACATCGTTGCCAGCCGTGTCGCCGTGGACCGCCGTCGCGTCTGCTTCGAGGTAGAGACCGCCAACCCCCTCACACCCTCCACCGATCCAGGCTGGATGTTGCTGTTCATCGATGCGGATGCCGATGCCAGCACGGGTTGGAACGGCTGCGACTATATGGTGCGTCGTGCCGATGCCGATGAAGGGCTTCTCACCCTCTACCGTTACGATGGCACCGTGTGGAACGCTGTCTGCACCGTCCCCTATGCTGTCGAGGGCAACCGCATGGAATTCGCCCTGCCACGCAAGGCCATCCATGCCACTGGCCGCAGCGTGACGTTCGACTTCAAGTGGTCCGACAACCCCTCTTCACTCGACGACTTCATCACGCTGTGCACCACCGGCGATACAGCCCCCAACCGTCGATTCTTCTACCGTTTCCGTTGGTCCCGCCACTGATGTGGCTTCAAAGCATCGTTATTGCAAAAAAACATAAAAAGTGCCTTCTTCATCAGTGCCCATCACGAATAATTCCGTACATTTGCGCACTCAAAAGCATACAACAACATGAGTCGAAAGAATAAAGAGCAGCCCTTGCTCGAACACATCACGATCACCGACGTGGCCGCTGAAGGCAAGTCCCTCGCCCGTGTGGACGACATGGTGGTGTTTGTGCCCTTCGTTGTGCCCGGTGACGTTGTGGACCTCCAGGTACGTCGCAAAAAACACTCCTACGCTGAGGCCGAGGCCGTCCGCTTCCATACCTACAGCCCTCTGCGCGATGAGCCCTTCTGTCCCCACTTCGGCGTCTGCGGCGGATGCAAGTGGCAATGCCTCCAATATACCGAGCAACTCAAGGCCAAGCAGAAGCAGGTCACCGATAACCTTACCCGCATCGGCAAGGTTGAACTGCCTCCCATCACCCCCATTCTCGGGTCCGAACGTACCCGCTGCTACCGCAACAAACTCGAATTCACCTTCTCCGACAAGCGATGGCTCACCACTGCCGAGATGGCCACCCTCCCGCAGGATGCCCCGCGTGGGGCCGCTGCAGGTTTTCATATCCCCGGCTGTTTCGACAAGGTTCTCGACATCACCGAGTGCCACCTCATGCATCCCCTCAACAACAGGCTGCGCAATGCCATCCGTACCTATGCCGTCGAGCACGGACTCACCTTCTTCGATCTGCGCGAACAGACCGGACTGTTGCGCACCATGATGCTGCGTCTCGCCGAGAACCCCGATGGTTCCTTGCGCGAGGTCATGCTGCTCATCCAGTTCTGCAGCCTCACCGAGCCTGCCGACAAGGAGGTCCGTCTGGCTCCCGCTGCATTGCCCGAGGAGGGGAGGAGACTGCTGCAGTACATCGCCGACAACTTCCCCGAGGTCACCTCGCTGCTCTATGTCGTCAACAACAAGCAGAACGATACCTACAACGACCTCCCCGTACAGTGTTTCAAGGGCAACGACTACATCATCGAGGAGATGGAAGACCTGAAGTTCAAGGTCGGCCCAAAGAGTTTCTACCAGACCAACACCCGTCAGGCATATAACCTCTACAAGGTCGCCCGCACCTTTGCCGGTCTCACCGGAAACGAACTCGTCTACGACCTCTACACAGGCACCGGCACCATCGCCAACTTCGTCGCCCGCCGTTGCCGTCAGGTCATCGGCATCGAGTACGTCCCCGAGGCCATCGAGGATGCCAAGGTCAATGCCGACCTCAATCACCTCGACAACACCTTGTTCTATGCCGGTGACATGAAGGACATCCTCACCGACGCCTTCATTGCCGCCCATGGCCGTCCCGATGTCATCATCACCGACCCCCCTCGTGCCGGCATGCACGCCGATGTCATCGATGTCATCCTGCGCTGTGCCCCCGACCGCATCGTCTATGTCAGTTGCAACCCCGCCACTCAGGCCCGCGACCTTCAGTTGCTCGATGTCGGCTATCAGGTCACCGCTGTCCAACCCGTGGACATGTTCCCCCACACCCAGCATGTTGAGAACGTCGTCCTTCTCACCCGTCGTCCCTAAGCGTCCCAGCCCACCTGTCTTAGGAAAAATAACAATACAACCGTTCGCAAAAAATAAGATTATCAATATCGTTGAATTATGGAAAAGAAATGCAATTGGCTTTTTGCCGCAGCCCTCGTCATCGCTGCATTTGTACTTGGATGGGCCATGAAGATGCCCGTCACCGCTCTCAAACAGTACGACCGTACTGTCACCGTACGTGGCCTTGCCACGCGCGAAGTAAAGGCTGACTACGTCATCGCACCCTTCGCCTACAGCCTCCTCGGCAACGACCTGCAGGACCTCTACCGTGATGTCCAGCAGCGCAACAAGATCATCATCGACTACCTCAAAGCCTCCGGCATCACTGACGATGAGATCACCGTCGGCGCCCCCTCCTTCGAGGACCGTCGTACCTATGACAATACCAGCGGCTACATCTATCAGATGTCCAGCGTCATCACCGTCGGCACCACCAAGGTGGACAACATCATCGAACTCAAAATGCATCAGGGAGCCCTCATGGAGAAGGGTGTCGCTCTGAACGCCGACAACTGGCAGAATCAGACCACCTACAGTTTCGAGGGACTCAACGACATCAAGCCCGCCATGATTGAGGAAGCCACCAAGAACGCCCGCGAGGCCGCCCAGAAATTCGCCGCCGACAGCGACAGCAAGGTGGGCAAGATCAAGAGTGCCACACAGGGACAGTTCTCCATCAACGACCGCGACAGCAACACCCCGTACATCAAGAATGTCCGCGTCGTCACTTACGTTGATTACTACCTCAAGGACTAATACGCTTTTCCCAGGCCAAAAGTCGCCTGAAATATAAATCGTACCTTTGTTTTCAAGTCTACACTGGCGATAACAGTGTAGACTTTTTTCGTGTCTTTTCTTAGCACTATCAAAAGACACTACTGCATCATCATGGAGAAATTGTGTAGAATACTGCACTCTTTTTCAAAGATTTCCATACAAAGATATGATTTTTCCACGGAGGATGTATCCCGTTTTTTGTAAAAGTGCATTGTTCCAATTGTAAAAGTTGATGGCTTGATTATGGATGCAAAAGCACTCAAGTAGTTAATCCATATAAATAAACTCCAAACAAGGAACAAGGACGATAAAACGGTCTTATGAAAGTGTCAAGCAAATACATTTAATAACCCCCGAAAGTATCAGTCAAAATCGGGAAAAAATCAGGGCGATGGTGATGTTTTTTTCGGGCGAAAATTTGTAAATTTGTAAATTTGTAAATTTGTAAATTGGCCCGAGAGGATGCTGTGAGTGGGGTCGTTTGTCGTGAAAAAGGAAAAAGTGGCGTTTTTTTGTCAAAAATGAATGCGTTTTTCTGCAAAATTATCCCGAAAATGCAAGTCTTTTTTCACTTTTTGAGCCTTGAAACGTACTTTTTAAGCCTTGAAACGGATTTTCCGATGCGTTGAAATTGAATCTTGATGCAATGAAAAAGAAAAACCAAAGCATTGGAAATTTCGTTTCAAAGTTCGTTTTTCTTTTTACATCAATCATTTTTTCCATAATTGCCTTTGGTTTCAAGTTATCGGTAACGATTATTGAAAAAGACGTCCATTTCTACCGATTCCGCATGTGCAGACGGCTCGTCCGGGTGAGCAATGTCCGTACTGGATTGTACATGCCGACCGCAAAAACATGGACTTTTTTGTTTTCAAACAGTCTGATTCATCCAATTGAGGGAAAATGTTCATACTCATGGGCGTATTCTTAGGATACTCACATAAATGAAAGATGTGGCATCTTTCGCAGTACAGATCCTGTATTGCGAACACCTATGAAAACCGACAATCCACTCAGACAGAAATTGATTTTTCAAGAAGAACCGGACGTCTTTACTCATCAGATGTTTTGCAAAAGGCGATAAAAAACGCCATTTTTGCACGCATTTTTGAGCCTTTTTTGCGAGTGTTGTGAAAGTGAGCGAAAAACGGGCAAAAATCGCTCGGTTTTTGACGATTTTTGTTCTTTCCCGGAAATGAGGCGATTGTATTGGCTTTTAGATTAGTCGTTGAATGACAATTCTTTATGAGTGAACAATGGAGCGTTGAATTTACCATTTTACAATTTTACAATTTTACAAATTGACGCCGACGGTTGTGTCAGCATATCTAACAGTAATATATATCTATAGATAGATAATCTAACTGATAGATATGCTGCTCTGGCGAATCAACCTATTTTGTAAAACTGTAAAATTGTAAAATTGTAAAATGAGATCCCGCAATCGAGTCTGTGGTTTTGTGGTTTCCTGATTTAGGTTGACCAGTTGCGTGTCTCAAACCTGACAGCAGTTGACTCGGTTAAACTTATCACTGATTCTTGTTTACTCACACTTCTTATTCCTAACACATTTTTGCAAGCCGTCATTTTCTTTGCCGTTTCAGCATCGGCTGACAATCGGGCAGTGAGGAGGCTGACAAAATTTCGCCATGTGGGGGCGGGCATGGTTTTTGTGAAAATATCTTTGGAAAATGTGCCCATCTTTGAAGTTCTGTTAATAGCGTTTCATTGTTTGTTAAAATGCGCAAATATTGAATGCGCTTGTGTACAAGATAACATTTTTCGGCGTACATTTGCCGCTGTGATTGTTAAAAACGATAGAAATTTAACATAAACCATTTTGATAATTATGAAAACCGGAAAAAACATTCTGAGCCTCGTGCTCATCGTCCTCGTCAGTGCTGCTGTCGCTGGCGTGACAACGTACAAACTTATTGATAAGAATGCATCGAAGTCTACAGCCTCGACACCAAGTGCTGGCACTGGCTTCACCATGCCGACGGCTATCTTCGGCGATGGCAATTCGGCAGGTGCCCTGGACCTCACGGAGGCTGCCGAGGCAAGCGTGCATGCAGTGGTTCACATCAAGTCCACCAAACTGGGCAAGGTACAGACGGTAGATGTGCCGCAGATGCCTGACTGGTTTGACTTCTTCTTCGGTGACGGCACAGGTGGCTCGCGCCGCCAGCAGATCCAGACGCAGCCGAGCGTGGGCATCGGGTCGGGCGTCATCATTTCGAAGGACGGCTACATCGTCACCAACAACCATGTGATTGAGGGCGCCGACGAGATTGACGTGAAACTGAACGACAATCGTGAGTTCAAGGGCCGTCTGGTAGGCGCTGATGCGAGCACTGACCTCGCTCTTGTGAAGATCGAGGGCGACGAGTTCCCGACATTGCCCATCGGCAACAGCGACAACCTGAAAGTGGGCGAGTGGGTGCTTGCCGTTGGCAACCCGTTCAACCTCACATCGACCGTTACAGCAGGTATCGTGAGCGCCAAAGCACGTTCGTTGGGCGTGTATGGCAAAGACGGTGGCATCGAATCGTTCATCCAGACGGATGCTGCCATCAACCAGGGCAACAGTGGAGGCGCATTGGTGAACATCCGCGGCGAACTGGTTGGCATCAATGCCGTGCTGTCGTCACCGACAGGCAGTTATGCCGGTTACGGCTTCGCTATCCCGACGAGCATCGTCACCAAGGTGGTAAGCGACCTGAAAGAGTTCGGCACTGTACAACGCGCAATGCTGGGCATCATGGGCACGAACATTTCCACATTAAGCGACCTCGACAGCCGCGCATTTGACGAACTGCCCATCACGGAGGATGAATTCAAGGCAATGAAGGTTCACGAGGGCGTGCTGGTGACCGGGCTGACAGAGGAGGGTAGTGCTGCCGCTGCCGGCGTGAAGGAGGGCGACATCATCAATGCTGTCGATGGCAAGAAGATCAAGACGATGGCCGAACTGCAGGAAACGATGGCTCGTCACCGTCCGGGCGACACCATCACGCTGAAGATCAACCGCAAGAAGGATACCCGTGAGATTGAGGTGCTGCTGAAGAACTCGCAGGGCAATACGAAGGTGGTCAAGAATGCCGACATGGAATTGCTGGGTGCTGCTTTCAAGGAGGTGGACGAGAACACCAAGAAGACACTGAACATCGGCTATGGCCTGCAGGTCACTGGTGTATCGAAAGGTAAGTTCGCCGATGCGGGCATCCATAAAGGCTTCATCATCCTGAAGGTGAACGGTCAGCAGATAAAGAGCGAGGAGGACTTCCAGAACGCTTTCAAGGCCGCCTTGCAGACAGCCGACCAGGTGCTCTTCATCATTGGCGAGTATCCGTCGGGCAAGCGCAGCAGTTATGCGATTGACTTGGCAGAGGAGGACTAAGGCCTTGGCCTGACAGACAAGACAAAAGGGAGCGCCCTCGCGGTGCTCCCTTTGTTGTGGAAAGCGTTCGTTGAAAGGTGTCTGGGGCACATCGGGGTGAATGATGAACGTGCATCCCCAATAGATCATAGATGGCTGAATTCCTGACGGAAAATGGGGATAAAAAAGTTTTTTACAAAAAAATAAGGCAGAAAAGTTGTTTTATTCATTGTTTATTCCTATTTTTGCACGAATTTTCCTAAGTATACAAGGCAAATATTTAAGAATCAATGCGTCAACTTAAAATTACAAAAAGCATCACCAATCGCGAAAGCGCATCTCTCGACAAGTATCTGCAGGAGATAGGCCGTGAGGACCTGATTACCGTGGAGGAAGAGGTGGAACTCGCCCAGCGTATCCGAAAGGGCGACCGCAGAGCATTGGAGAAATTGACACGTGCCAACCTCCGTTTCGTGGTTTCCGTGGCAAAGCAGTATCAGAACCAAGGACTGAGTTTGCCGGATCTTATCAACGAAGGAAACCTGGGCCTCATCAAGGCCGCGGAAAAATTCGATGAGACACGTGGCTTTAAGTTTATCAGTTATGCCGTATGGTGGATTCGCCAGTCCATTCTCCAGGCCCTAGCCGAGCAGAGCCGTATCGTCCGTCTCCCCCTCAATCAGGTGGGCTCGCTGAACAAAATCAACAAGGCTTTTGCCAAGTTCGAGCAGGAGAATGAGCGCCGTCCCTCTGCCGAGGAACTTGCCGACCAACTCGACATCCCCGTGGACAAGATTGCCGATACCCTGAAGGTGAGCGGCCGCCACGTGTCCGTGGATGCACCGTTCGTGGATGGTGAGGACAACAGTCTTCTCGATGTGCTGGTGAACGACGACAGCCCCATGGCCGACCGCTCACTCGTCAACGAAAGCCTGTCGACAGAAATCGACCGCGCACTCTCCACACTCACCGACCGTGAGAAGGAAATCCTTCAGATGTTCTTCGGTATCGGGTGCCAGGAGATGACTCTCGAGGAAATCGGTGACAAGTTCGGACTGACACGTGAACGTGTGCGCCAGATCAAGGAGAAGGCCATTCGCCGTCTGCGCCATGATCAGCGGAGCAAATTGCTGAAGGCATATCTGGGCTGATTTTTTGCTGAACGAAAATGCAAGGGCACGATTTCGTGCCCTTTTTTCGTATGTGGGGGAGGAGTTTTTATGTCAAAATATGATAAAGATTTGCTGTTTTCGTCAGTTTGACTTATTTTTGCAGCAAATTCAGAATGATGTATATGAAACGAACTGTCATCGCCTCTGCCATCCTTGTCCTGGGGCTTTCGTTGTTGCCCGTTCCGGTTGATGCTGCCATCACTGCGACGGACGCGGCTGCAGATGCTCCCGTTGCCGCCTTCGCTGCTCCCGAGAAGGTGAAGAGTGAAAAGGATATCCAGAAGGAAGAGGCCAAGAAGGCACGCAAACATGCCAAGTATGAGGCCAAGCAGACCAAGAAGCAGGCCAAGAAACTGAAAGAGCAGGAGAAGGCTGCGGCACGTGCCATGAAGGATGCCCAGAAACTGGCTGACAAGATGGCGAAACTTGAACCCGTGCGCTGCTACATGTGGGGCGCCGGCATGAACTTCCTTGACTCCATCGTCTATGTAACGGACTATCAGTACCTCGACAGCATCTACATCGAGCCCGATGGACAGTTGCGTGACCACTATGCCTATACGGCCGCCATCAAGTTCTATGTCGAGAGTACCTTCGGCGAGACGAACGAGACATGCGCCGTTTTCTATGGTGACAAGGACAAGAAGCAAAGCAGCCGCTACCAGAAGATGCTGGCCAAGATGCGTAAGGAGGGTTTCGTAGTGAATATCATCCCCAAAAACGAATTCGCTTTCACGCGTGAGGATGACGGTACTGACGATTTCACCAAATCCATGCAAGAATACAACGAGTTGCCCAAGATGGATGCGCCCGTTCCCGACAAGGCTCCCAAGGGCAAACGTCATGGCGGCAAGCCTTGAGCCGCTTCATTTGTCTGCACTCCCTTGACATTCCGTCCCTGACAGCAAGAAACTCTTTTCCCACATAACGATGTCATCCTTCCGCACATACAGGTATTTGTCCGCTCTGTTGCTGACAGCGCTGACACTCGTGTCGTGCCATCCCTATCAACCCATCGAGGAGAAGAAACTGCAGCGCACGGTGTTGGTGTACATTGTTGCCGAGAATAGCCTCTCGTATGGTGATTTCCACAAGGCAGACATGGCCGAACTGGATGCTGCCGTGGGTGATATCCCCACGGACTGCCGTCTGGTGGTGTATGTCGATGACGACTCCTATCCTTACATCTATCAACTGCAGCGCGACAAGGACGGCAACGCTGTGCACCGGATGCTGCGCCAGTATGAAGAGGAGCGCGAGAGTACATCGAAGACTCAACTCGCCGAGGTGATGAGCCTCGTGACAGCCTTGTTCCCGAGCGAGGAATATGGCTTCATCTATTGGTCACACGGCAGCGCCTGGCTGCCCGCATCGCGCACTATCGGCATCGACAATGGCAAGAATACCTACAGCAACCAGGGCAGCAAGATGGAGATTGAGGATTTGGCAGAGGTGCTGACTGCGTTTCCCAAACTGGAGTTCCTGATGTTCGACGCATGCTTCATGCAAGCCATCGAGGTGGACTGGACGCTGCGCAACGTCGCCAACTATATCATCGCTTCGCCTGCAGAGATTCCCGGTCCCGGCGCTCCGTACCACAAGATAATGGCTCCTATGTTTGCCGAGACGTGCGATGTGGAGGGCATAATCGATGAATACTACCATTGCTATTACGATTCGGCCGCCTATGTCTATGAGGGCGCAACCAACACCTACGGCACCCTGCTGTCGGTGGTGAAGACCGACGCATTGACTGAACTGCGGGCCATTACCGAGGAGATGCTCGATAAGTACGTGTCGCCCGACATCGAGGAGAATCTCACGACCGTCCAACGGTACAATCCCGTCACGTCCAACTTGCGTCCCGAGTACTACGACATGAACGGCTATATGAAGCATTTGATAAGCAAAGCTGTGGACTTTGCAAAGTGGCAGAAGGCGTTCGACAATGCCGTGCCGTATCGCAGGACCATGGGACGCTGGTACTCGTCGTACAGCAACAGAATGGAAACCGTCAACCGCGCGGATTATGGCGGGGTGTCGATGTTCGTCCCGCAGAAGTACACAGCCTTCACGAACACGCTCGACTGGTTCCGCGATACTTCGTGGTATAAGGACTGCTGGGTTTCAACGGGGTGGTAGACCTGTGAAGCGGAGGAATGCTAACCTCCACGAATACGAAAACTTTTTTACGTTGCCTTGTAGGGCGGGCTGAGCCTGCACGGGGCTAATAAGTCTGGAATGATAGCCAGACCGTTTTTCCTATGTTGCTCTGGAAGGCGAGGGCGACCGTATGGGCCGCGTGGGGGAGGTTAGAGTTGGAGTTTTAGTTTGACTTCGATGCCGTCGTTGCCAGAGGAGAGGATGTCGCGGTGGGTGAGGCGCCGGTAGTAGTCCACTTCGACAATCTTGAAGATGTTGTCGATGCCGACGAGCATGCGGAGGCTGGGCATGGGTGCGAGGGCAGAGGAGACATAGGGACTCTCGAAGGCATAGAGCGAGCCGTCGGTGGCGTGCTCGAGGACACTGCCCGGAAGCCACAGCGTACGTGCTCCGATGATCTCGCGCCATCCCCACTTCTTGACGACGGGGATGTGGTTGAAGATGATGCCCTTGAACTTGCACGTCGCATTCCACGCTATGTAGCGGTCGGTGAGCAACTTCAGCGTACTTGATGTGAGTTCGTCATCGACGATGGAGCCGGAACTGGAAACGTTGGGGACGATGAGCAGCGGTGCGGGGACGTTGGGCGTCCAGACACGTCCTGCGCGGACGGTGTTGTCCATATAGCCGTAGGCGCCGAAGCGTTGGCGCTGACGGTAGGTGAACTCGGTATGCTGGTAGTTGTAGTCGGACCCCAATAGTCCGGTGCTGGCCATAGTGTGGGTGAGGGTGAAGACAGGAACCTCCTTGCGTAGAGGGTGACGGCCGTCGGCAGCCAGACGCAATTGCTCGCCGGGAGCATAGCGCAGTCCTACCTCGAACTCCATCTGTCCGATGCCTCCGTCGGGCACGAGTTGGATGTCAGAGAATCCATCGGCGGGGTCGGTGAAGGTATGATGACGGACGGCGAGTGTTCCCGACAGACCGCTTCTGGTTTCAAGGTTGTACGACAACTCCTGCCTCTGTTGCAGGGCGTAGGGGAAGTGGTAGAAACGACCGAAGTTCCAAGAGTCCCAGATGTTGTCCCATCCCTCGTCGGGCTTACGTTTCCAGATGGGGTAGAGGTCGTTGTCGGCATGGAGACGTAGGGAATTGTAGGGGAATTCGTCGAATTGGTGTTCCTTGCGGTTGAAAGAGTATTCAATTTCGCCCATGTACTTGAAACGCTGGTCGCGCAGACCGTAGGCGACGTAGAACTTACCGCCGAGATGGGGATGCAGATGTGCGCTGGTCTTTCCTCCGACGCGAAGTCGCAGTCCCTCGATGCTGTTGATGCTGATGGCGTTCGTCACGGGTCCCCACCATACCTTCGGCTCCTCGAGCGACGAGGGTAGGTAGTTGTTGTAGGCCATCATGGCGATACCCTCGAGCAGACGGTAGGGGGCATGGGTGCGCAGTTCGTTCATCATGTTGCGGTTGTTGCGCCAGGAGAACGAGGGTGTGATGTGTGTCGACGTAATGGCGGCATCCGCGTCTGCCGCCCCCTCATAGACATAGTTGCTGTAGGCACATTCGCGTCGCACGGAAGCCCCTCCAGCCTTTCCGAACGACAGACGCACGAATGTGAGTTCGTGCTGTTTCGAGTATCGTTGCGTGAGCGTGTCTGCACGGTCGAAGGTCTGCATCATCGTGATGCCCTTCACATAGTTCATCTTCATCTCGGGCGGTGTAGTCATCTGTATGCGTCGAATGAAGCGTGCATCGGTATCGACATAGATGTGTCCGGTGAACGTGAGGGACGTAGGGTCGATGGGTGCGAAGGCCAGGTCGATGCAGGGATAACCGTCCACGACGAGTGTGTCGAGAATGGCAAAACGGTAGACGATGGTGCCGAGCGGGGAGAGGGGTGATGTGAATCGCTCGTCGAGCAACTCGATGCTGCCTGAGAAGATATCGGCTTCGCAGAATAGTTTATCCTGCAAACCATCGATCTGGTCCTCGGTGAGGAAGTCGTCGACACCGGTGCGGAACTTTTCGTGTACCTCGGTGCGGGCCCCTTCTATATCGGACCGGAAATACTGTGTGGATGATGACTCGCGGTTGGTGAGGTTGAGGTTGGGCTCGGTGGCGGGATAAACATCTATGTACTTGATGAAGATGTCGGGCCGTGCGGCGAGCAGTTTCTTCAGTGCGCCCTTGGAGGCTTCACTAAGGGCGAGGGCCAGCATGTCGTGCCGCTGACGGTGCAGACAGCCGTTGTCGTCGGGACGGTAGGCGTCGCGGTCATCGATGAGTTCACGCACGAGGTCCAGGGCAGGATTGCTCTTCCATGGACTGTAGCCTTGGAAGATGTCGCCGTTGATGACCACCTCGCCGAGTTCGAAGTTGAAGGTGAAGTCACCCGTCAGGGGGTCGAAGACGGCATCGTGCTGTTGCGTGGCATCCTGGGCAGCGACGGTGAGTGTCGTTGCCAGGACAGCGAACAGTGCTGCCCAACGGTGGAGGTGACGGACAAGGCTCTTCAAGACGACGGACGGTGGGGAAGACGGGAATACTGAGTGAGACTATTCCTCGGGGAGGTCGAGGCGGAAGACGATGCGGAAGTTTGCGGTGGTGGCATTGGGGTTCCAACTGGTGCTGGAGATGCGGAAGTGCCCGATCTGTGCCGTGTTGGCCACATGGGCTCCCGCACAGGGACATACATCGTAGTCGCCCACGAAGACCAACCGAAGATCGTCGCCGGTATCGTCGGGCAACTTGCTCAGGTCTATGCTCGTGGGCACTTCGGCGCGGGGTACAAGACGGCAAGTGACGGGCAGATGCTGCGCAATGACGGCATTGACACGCTCTTCCACCTCACGTATCTGATTGGCGTCGGGGCAGGCGGCAAGGGTATAGTTGCACTTGCTTTTCTTGCGCTCTATATGGTTCACACGCGAACGTTCACATCCGAACATCCTCACCATGGTTGCGTTGAGAATGTGCTCGGCGGTGTGGGCGGGCGGAAACTCATCCTTTCCGTGCTGACTGACAGTAATGTCGACGGTAGGCTGGAGGGCATTGTCTTGTTCCATACAATATACTATTTACCAAAATCGTACAAAGTTACGACTTCTTTTCCTTTCCGCCAAAAATCAAGCGAAAAATCGCGGTGCGAGGATGGTTTTCGAAGAAAAGTGGGCACAATGCCGTCAATGGAACACAGCGGATGGAGTTTCCCCCGACGGTCATGAGTGGATAGATGCTCGTAAGGTATGTGAAGAATGGATGGACAAAACCGAAATGTCTATTCAAGAGAAAATAGAAGAATATAGAGTGCAAAGGAGGGCATGGACAATTAAAGGAAACATCTTGGCAAAGAGAAGGAACGGTGTAATATTCGCAGTAGAGGCTGATTTTGTGATAGATACGTTTTTTTACAACTATATTGTTTAATTTTACACACTTTAATGTATCTAATACGAATTCTTTTTCTTATATTTGCAGTGTGAAAAGTCTATTTTTAAAAATAAATAGAAATGAAAAGTGTAATTTTGAAAACCTTGGTGTCGAGGACAGTGGTTTCCTTGATGCTGTTGCTTTTCCTGCCGTTGGGGCTGATGGCCCAGCAGACGACCGTGAAAGGCGTAGTGAGTGACGAGACGGGTGAACCGGTCATCGGTGCTTCCGTCCTTGTCCAAGGTACCTCCAATGGTACAGTGACTGATCTGGATGGCTGCTTCGTGCTTCCCGATGTGAAGGCTGGGGCTCCCATCGTGATTTCTTATGTAGGCTACGTGCCGCAGACCGTGGCGGCAGCCCCTCAGTTGTATGTTACGCTGAAGGAGGACGCAAAAACACTCGATGATGTGGTGGTCGTGGGATATGGCACGCAGAAGAAGAGTGTCGTGACGGCTGCCATTGCCAAGGTGGATGCCGGAGAACTGAGCAATGTGGCTCCAGTGCGTGTGGACAATGCCCTGAAGGGTTTGGCCGCAGGTGTGAACGTTACCTCGTCGAGCGGTCAGCCGGGTGCTGCCGCCCGTATCCGCATCCGTGGTATCGGCACCATCAACAACAGCGATCCTCTCTATATCGTTGACGGCATGCCCATCGAGGGCGGTCTCGACTATCTCAATCCCAATGACATCCAGAGCATCGAGGTACTGAAAGATGCAGCCTCTGGTGCCGTGTATGGTGCGCGTGCCGCCAACGGTGTCGTACTTGTCACCACCAAGACCGGTGTCAAGGGAAAGGCTACCATCAGTTATGACGTGAACTACGGCTGGCAGAGTGCCTGGCGTCACCGCGATGTGCTGAATGCCAGCGAATATGCCGTGATGATGAACGAAGGCCGTCTGAATGCCGGCATGGCTCCCATCTACAACGATCCCGCTGCGTATGGGGTCGGTACCGACTGGCAGAGCCTGGTGTTCAATGACAACGCTCCTGTGCAGAGCCATCAGGTGGCCGTCAGCGGAGGCAACGACAAGGGCAATTACATGCTGTCGGGTGGCTACTACTCGCAAGACGGTATCGTGGGTGGTAACTACGGCCGTTCGAATTACGATCGTCTGACGTTGCGCTCGAACAACAATTATACTGTGTTCGACAGCAGTGCCGACCGCAACTGGCTCAACGCCCTTCGTCTGAATGCGAACATCAGTTATGCCAACGTCAAGAGTACCGGCATCGGTGTCAACAGCGAGTATGGCAGCATGCTGGGCAGCGCACTTGCCTTGAGTCCTATCCTCACACCCTATGCCGACGAGGCACAGGCTGCCATCCAGGAGGGACTTGTCAACTACGTGCCGATGTACAGTCCTGACGGTCAACTCTACATGGTGCCCGGAGGCAACTACAACGAGATGGTGAATCCGCTTGCCAGCCTCTCGATGCATGGCGACCAGGGATGGAGCCACAAGTTCGTGATGAACCTCGGTGCCGAACTGCAGTTGTGGGACGGACTGAAGTTCCGCACCAGTTACGGTACCGATCTTAACTTCGGCGGCAGTGACGGCTACACTCCCATTTACTATCTTGGCAGCAACCTCTACCGTAACTTCTCGAGTGTGTCCAGTTCCATGAACCGCAGCAGTGTATGGCAGTTGGAGAACCTCCTCTCGTACGATAAGACCGTGGGCGTCTCGACATTCAACATCATCGTTGGCCAGAGTGCCAAGAAGACGGTCGGAGCCTATTACATCGAGGGCTCTGCCTACCATATGAAGGATGTCACCCGTCCCTATCTGAGTTATACCGATGCCCTTCAGGAAGAGGGTGAGATGTATGTCCGAGGTGGCAAGAATGCCAATTCCACCTTGGCATCCTACTTCGCCCGCTTCAGTTACAATTACGCCGAGCGCTACATGGCACAGGCTACCGTCCGTCGTGATGGTTCAAGCCGTTTCGGAAGCAACAACCACTGGGCAACCTTCCCATCGCTGTCTTTGGGATGGAACGTCCACAACGAACCCTACCTTGATCTTCCCGAGTGGCTCAGTACCACCAAGGTCCGCTTCAGTTGGGGTAAGAACGGTAATGAGAATATTGGCAACTTCGGCTACACCGTGCTCACTGCTACGGGCAACAATTACCTTTTCGGCAGCGATGAGAATATGACCAACGGCGTCAAGGCCAGCGGACTCGCCAACCCCAGCCTGCGTTGGGAAGAGTCCACGCAGACCGACCTCGGTGTTGACTTCGGCTTCTTTGACAATGCCCTTACCTTTACCTTCGACTACTACAACAAGATTACCGACGGCATGCTGATGACGATGAACATCCCGTCGTATGTCGGTGAGTCGAAGCCTATCGGCAATGTGGGCAAGATGCAGAACAGCGGTGTCGAAATGGAGGCCATGTACCGTATCACTGCTGGTGACTGGAACTTCCGTTTGGGAGGCAACCTCACCTATTTGAAGAACGTTCTCATCGAATACGGCAACGATAGCGGCTGGGCTAACTATGACTCCTTCCAGGGCGTGGGCACCGTCAGCCGTGCACAGAATGGCTATCCCTTCCCGTTCTTCTACGGTCTGCAGACCGACGGCGTGTACCAGACGGCTGCCGAGGCTGCTGAAGGACCCGCATGGAGCGATGGCACACAGCCTGTGGCTGGCGATGTGCGTTTCCGCGACATCAGCGGTCCTGACGGCACTCCCGACGGCATCATCGATGACAACGACCGCACCTATATCGGCAAGGGTATGCCCGACTGGACCTATGGCCTCAACCTTCAGGCTTCGTACAAGGGCTTTGACCTGAGTGCTGTGGCACAGGGCGTCTGGGGCTGCCAGATATACGATGCCACCCGTCGTACCGATATCTCCACCGTAAACCTTCCCTCCTACATGTTGGGACGTTGGACGGGCGAGGGTACCTCCGACCGTCTGCCACGTTTCGTGTTAGGCGACAATCACAACTGGGTTTCGAGCGACCTGTATGTCTATGACGGCAGTTACTTCCGTCTGAAGAATGTCCAATTGGGCTACACGCTGCCCAAGCAGATCACCCGCAAGGCATTCATCGACAACTTCCGCGTGTATGTGGCTGGTGAGAATCTCCTTACCTTCACCAAATACCATGGCTATGATCCTGAAATCGCATCCGGAGGTACCTCCCTCGGCATCGACCGTGGCGTCTATCCTCAGGCACGCACCCTCAGCGTAGGTGCCAATATCACCTTCGGCACCAAGGGTGACAAGGCACCGGTTGTGGCACCCATCATCAAGTACGTGGAGAGCGAACCTGAAATCCGCGAGGTCATAAAGGAAATCTACCGCGATGCTCCTGCCAAGGGTTCCAACCCCATTGATGACAACCTCTACTTCGTGATTGGCTCCAGTGAACTCGAGGCCGGACAGGCCTTCAAACTCGGACGTCTCTATCAGGTACTCCTTGAGAACCCCGACATGAAGATTGCCGTGTATGGCTCTGCCGACTCTTCGACGGGTACTCCCGAACTCAACAAACAACTCTCGGAGGCCCGCGCCAAGGTTGTCAAGAACAAACTCATCGAAGCCGGCATCAATGCCGACCGCATCTCAACTGTTGCTATCATCGACAACGACGTCAACGCCTCTCCCGAGGAAAACCGTGTGGCCGTCTGCATTGTAAAATAATATAAGGAATACACGATTATGAAAAAGATATATTGCTTTGCTTTTGCTTGTGCAGCCTTGCTGCTCGCATCGTGCTCCGATTCATTCCTTGAGGTGGAAGCACCCATGCAGGAATTCATCGATACCTACTTTACCACCGACGCTCATGTCCAGGAGGCTGTTGTGGCAGCCTATGATCCGCTGCATTGGACCGACTGGAACGGCGAGAACTACTGTCCTGTGAACATCATTTCGGACATCATGGCCGACCAGATATGGGTTGGTGGAAGCGACAAGAACGACAATGCCTTCTGGCACCTGATGATGAACTATGAGGCACTGCCAACCAACTGCCTCACCGCTCTCTGGTGGGTGGCCTACAGCGGTGTCAAACGCTGCAACGACGTGATTACTTACGTCGGATGGGCTGGTGACAACCTCACTTCGGCCAATGCCGCTTATTATACCGCCCAGGCACGTGTGCTCCGCGCCTTCTACTACACCTGGCTGTGGAAGTTCTGGGGCAACATACCATACTATGAGGAGAACCTCAGCGGCGATTTCCTGTGTCCCCAACTATCGGCTGATGCTGTGTATGCCAACGTGATTGCCGACCTTGAAGGAGCCATCGCCATGGATATGCTTCCCATGCGTAGTGCCTCCAGCGATTACGGCCGTGTCACCAAGGCTATGGCCTACATGCTCTATGCCGAACTCGTCATGTACCAGAAGGACGAGGCCCGCTATCCGAAGGCATTGGAGTACATGGAAGAAATCATCAACTCCGGCAAATACGCTCTTGTGCCTGACTATACGACCATCTTCAAGCCTGAAGGTGAGTGGACGGAGGAGTCCATCTTTGAAATCAACTATAAGAGCGATGGTGCCTACCGCTCGTGGGGTGCTCCCTTGAACAATGGCGGTACGGTGCTCCCGCGCCTTATCAGCCCGTACAACTTCAGCGGCAACGGTCATGAGAATGGCTGGGGCTTTGCTCCCGTCCGTCTCGAAACATACGAGATGTTCGCCGAGGGCGACGCCCGTCGTGATGCCACCTGCTGGTATGCTCCTGCTGACGGTACCTACGAACTCCGCTACCAGGATACAGGTTACTTCCTCGAGAAGTATGTCGCCCAGGCCGGTGGCAATGCCGGACAGATTGCTGACGGTGACCTGAACTACAACAACAACCTGCGCATCTATCGCTACAGCGAGACGCTGCTCAATGCTGCCGAACTGCTGCTCCTCACCCGTGGGGATGCTGGCAAGGCAACGGCATATCTCGACGATGTACACAACCGTGCCGGACTCACCGACAAACCTGTCGCTACGGCCGAGACCATCCTCGAAGAACGCCGCATGGAGTTCGTGGGCGAGGGCAAACGTTATTGGGACCTTGTCCGCACCGGCAATGCTGCCACTACCCTTGTGCCCGACAAGTACGGCTACCGCACCAATACCTGGAGCGAGCGGAAGAAGTATCTGCCCATCCCGCAGAGCGAGATTGATGCCGCACAGAACACGCTAACTCAGAATCCTTATTAATCAGAAAACAGCAATCAATTATGAAAAAGATATTCAACTGTATGGGCGCATTTCTGATGGCAGCGTGCCTCCTCACGGCATGTCAGCCAGACGAGATACCTACCATAGATCCCACGGATGTGCCTGAGGCTTCTCAATATCAGAGCAACATCAATATCGTCGTAGATCCCGAGACAAATCAGACTACTTTCAGTCTCGATGGCGTCAAGGGCGTCTATCCCATCTGGATCTTTGATGGTTCCACCTACAGCACCATCAATGGTCTGAAGAAGATCTTCGTTTCCAGCGGTGACTATGAGGTGCAGGTGAAGATCGGCAATGCCAATGGCATCAGCGACGGCGTCATCACCAAGACCTTCCATATTGACAACACCATCGTCGACTTCACAAAATACTACACCCTTCTCTGCAAGGATGGCAAGAAGTGGCACATTGACGGAGAAACAGATACCCACATGGGTTGCGGCCCCTCTGGTACCATCGGTACCGAGTGGTGGAGTGCCAAGGCCGGCGAGAAGAGCAGTTTTGGACTCTATGACAACTTCCTCTCCTTCACACACAGTGACGAGGCCGATGTTTATACCTTTGATCCGGGAGCATCCGGCACCGTCTATGTGAACACCGGCTGCACACTCTGGGCTGCCTATCATCAGGACGCTGACTTTGTCGTGCCTGTCGAGATGCAGGAGACTACTTACAGTTTCGAGGTAAACGGCAACGACCTCTTCCTGGTATTCCCCGAGAACACCCTTTTCCCCTACATCGCCTACGATGACATCTATGCCAATCCGCGTTATCGCGTGGAGAGCATTACGGCTAATACGCTTGAACTGGTTGCCGACAATGGCAGCATCGCCTGGTTCTTCCGTCTCTCGAGCGGTGAGGTCAAGAAGACGTTCAGCGGCTTCAACTACAGCCACGAGGCCAACCTCTGGAAACCCATCGACGACGAATCGGCTTTCACCATCCCCTCGATGTATTACGCTCATGGTCCAAGTTGGGAAGGCTATCCTGATGGCAGCATGACCTACACCCAGGAGGGTCCGGAATGGACCATCAATCTGCCCTATGAGAGCAACGACCGCTGGCAGGCTCAGTTCCATATCCAACCTACCAATGGTCTGCCGCTGAGCGCCGGTACCAACTACGACTTCTCCTGTATCATCAACTCCACGCAGGACATTCCCGGTATGACCATCAAACTCACCGATAACACCAACGACGGCAATTTCCTCATTGAAACGCGTGTGGATGTCAAGGCCTACGAAGAGTTGATATTCTGGCTGTCCGACATCCCCGGCATTGATGCTGCTGATACGAAACTCGTGTTTGACTTCGGCGGAAATGCACCTGAGACGGTGGTCTCGATACGCAACATCACCCTGAAGGACCATGCCATTGACGATGGCACGGTGCTGCCCGATGAGCCTGATGTTCCCGACAATCCCGACCGTGGCAAGGAAGGCCCCAACCTCTGGCCGGATGCAGAAGTGCTCTTCGACAGTTGGTTCAGTGCTGCTGACTGGAGCGGTGCCCTCGTGCCCGATTTCACCTGGACCGATGAAACAACGCACAGTTGCAAGATTGTCATTCCCGAAGGTATTGGCGGCAGCGAGTGGCAGGGCCAGAGCAAGTTCCACGCCAACCTGCCGGCTTCTGCCGACAAGGTCTACAACTTCTCATTCGATGCCACTGCGGATGCAGACATGACCATCACTGTCAAACTCGCATGGGACGGCAATGACAATGACCATGCTTTCTTCTATGTCAATGATTTCAAGTTAAGTGCCTATGAAACGGTAACGTTTGAAAAACTCGGCATTTCACCCGATGTCGATTACGACAAGGTGGTATTGTTCATTGATCTGGGACGTTCACCTGGTGGCAGTACCATCGAACTGACCAACTTCAAGTTATGTGAGGTGGCTGGCGAGGGAACCGAAATCTGGGATTGCAGCAAACTCTCCTATTCCTACTATTATACCGCTTCCGATTGGAGTGGTGCACTGGCACCCAACTATACCTGGGGCGCTGACAACAGTTCCATGACGGTTGTCATCCCTGAGGGTATCGGCGGCAGTGAGTGGATGGGGCAGAACCATTTTGCCCTTGACGTGCCAGTCAGTGCATCCAAGAGTTATGACTTCGCCCTTACACTCAACAGTTCTGCAGATTGTGTTTGTACCGTCAAACTTGCTTGGGAAGGCAATGACAATGACCATGCCTTCTTCTACAAGAATGATGTCAAACTGAGTGCATACGAGGATGTCCGCTTCGAGCAATTCAACATTGCTCCTGATGTGGATTACGACAAAGTCGCCCTTTTCGTCGATCTTGGCCGTACTCCTGCCGGCACCACCGTAGTGATGAGCGACTTCAGTCTCCTTGAATATTGATTTCTTCATAATAGAGGCATGGCGACCTTGTGCCGCCATGCCTCCTTTTCACTGAACGATGAAAATGACGATTCTCCAAATCCTATTTCTTCCTTTGGCATTGCTTTCTTGCGCGGACAACAGTCAGGGCGACGAACCAGGCAAACTCAATACTGTCAACTGCCATCCTACAACTCTGTCGTTTGCGTGTGGCGGAGGCAGCGACGTCATTGATGTCACCTCGGAAAGAGAGTGGACGGCCTACAGTGATGACGAGTGGCTTTCACTCGCCTTTGATGCCGGTACAGCCAATGCGGGTACCATCACCGTCACCGCTGACGTCAACCCTGATACGATAGCCCGTCAGGGCGTAGTCGTTGTCAAGAGCGGCGCGGCCCGTGTCACATGCACTGTCAGCCAAGAGGCTTCACCCAAGATGGAGTACAGCGACCTTTGTCCCCTTGAGGGCTATCGTCTTGTTTGGAATGATGAGTTCGACAAAGACGGCGTGCTGCAAGGTGACTGGAGTTATCAGACGGCGAATGCCGGATGGGTGAACAATGAGTTACAAACCTATGTGTCGCGCACATCGCCCAAGGGGCAGGCTGTGGCAGAGTGCTCGAAGGGAAAACTGCGCATCCACTGCTTCAGTGAGGATGGCAAAGTGTACAGTGGACGTGTCTATGCCTGCCGCAACAGCGGATGGAAGTATGGCTATTTCGAAGCCTCCATCCGTTTGCCCAAAGGCAAGGGTTCGTGGCCTGCATTCTGGATGATGCCAGTACACTTCACCTCCTGGCCGGGCGATGGAGAGATTGACATTATGGAAGAGGTGGGCGTCGATGCCAACTGGACTTCCTCATCAGTCCATACCACTGCCTACAATCACGTCAAGGGTACACAGAAAACCGCCAAGGTATATACAAAGGGCGCCGAGGAGGACTTCCATACCTATGGTTTGGAGTGGACACCCGACTATATCCGTTCTTATGTCGATGGCAAGCCTCTGTTGTTCTTCCCAAACGATGGCAAGGGTAACAAGGACACCTGGCCCTATACCTCTCCATTCTACCTCATCCTCAACATCGCATGGGGCGGTGATTGGGGTGGCTATGCCGGTGTGGACGACAACGCTCTTCCCATCGACATGGAGGTTGATTATGTTCGTGTGTTCCAGAAACCTTGACCATCCCATCAAGGCTATGGCAAACAGCAAAGGCAGTCACTGTGGTGGCTGCCTTTGCTGTTGTGAATGGGTGAGGAGGATGAATCAGAACTCGAAGAAACGTTTGGCGTTGTAGTAACTGATGTCCTCGACCATCTGCTCCAGACGTGACATCTCGGAGGCAGGCAGTTCTCCGTTCTCGACATCGCGTCCCAGAAGGTTGCAGAGTGTGCGGCGGAAGTACTCGTGACGTGGGTAGGAGAGGAAGGAACGGCTGTCGGTGAGCATGCCCACGAAACGGCTAAGGAGACCCAGCACTGAGAGGGCGTTGATTTGACGCTCCATGCCATCCTTCTGGTCATTGAACCACCATCCGCTGCCGAACTGCATCTTTCCAGGTGTGGTCCCATCCTGGAAGTTGCCCAACATGGTAGCCACGACCTCGTTGGCACAGGGGTTGAGGGTGTAGATGATGGTCTTGGCCAATTTTCCGCGTTCGTCGAGACGGTTGAAGAATTTGCTCATGGCCTTGGCGGTGTTGAACTCGCCGATGCTGTCGAAACCGGTGTCGGGGCCCAGCAGACGGAACATGCGGGTATTGTTGTCGCGGATGGCTCCGTAGTGGAACTGCTGTGTCCATCCTGCTTCGGCATCCATTACACCGAACTCCACCATCATGGCACTCTTGAACTTGTGGATTTCTTCCGTAGTGAGGGTATGGCCGGCATATACTTTATTAAAAATCTCGTTTACCTCTTGGTCGGTGTAATCCTCGGCGTAGAACTCCTCAATGCCATGGTCGGACAGCCGACAGCCATTGTCGGCAAAGAAACGATGGCGGATACGCAGGGCCTCGATGACGTCGGCGAATGTCTGTATGGTAACCCCACTTACCTCAGAAAGTTTCTGGATGTATGCGATGAACCGCTCGGGAACCTCCACGGCCATGGCCTTGTCGGGACGCCAGGCGGGGAGCATGCGAATCTCGAATCCGTCTTCACGCGTCTTACGGTGCCACTCCAGACTGTCAATGGGGTCGTCAGTGGTGCAGACCACCTCCACGCCATATCTCCGCATGAACCCACGGGCGGTAAACTCAGGCTGAGCCAACTTCTCGTTGCAGGCATCGTAAATCTCGCGGGCGGTGTCGGGTTTCAGGAGAGTGTCAATGCCGAAGGCAGTGCGTAGTTCGAGGTGTGTCCAGTGATAGAGCGGGTTGCGGAAGGTGTAGGGAACCGTTTCGGCCCATTTCTCGAACTTCTCCCAGTCCGATGTATCATTACCGGTGCAGTAGCGTTCGTCGACACCGTTGGTGCGCATGGCGCGCCACTTGTAGTGGTCGCCGCCTAACCAAAGTTCGGTGATGCTGCGGAAACGATGGTCTTCAGCTACCATCCGTGGATCCAAATGGCAGTGGTAGTCGATGATGGGCATGTGGGCAGCATGGTCGTGATAGAGATGCTGCGCGGTTGCTGTTGAAAGCAGAAAGTTCTCATCCATAAACTGTTTCATAGTCGTGGTATCATTGAGGTTATTGATGCAGTACAAAAAAGTGCAACGAAATTAGCGGTTTTATTTTGAATAAACAAATAGTTGTCGTATTTTTGCGGGTAAATCGTGCGAAATGGAGCGACATATCATTCTCCGTTCGCATTGATTCTGTTTTTGAAAGTAACGCCGTTATGAAAGCACTGAATCGTCGCACCGCCCCCAAGAGCTGTGCACCCGAGAAGATCATCCAGTTCGGCGAGGGAAACTTCCTCCGTTGTTTTGTTGACTGGATTGTGTGGAACATGGACCGCTGCACCGACTTCAATGCCAGTGTGGTCATCGTTCAACCCATTGAACGCGGCATGGTGGATATGCTCAATGGTCAGGACTGCCTCTATCACGTTAACCTGCAGGGGCGTCTGGGGGGAGAGGTGGTCAACAGCCTTGACCGCATCGATATCGTCAGTCGTGCCCTGAACCCATATACGCAAAACCAAGCCTTCATGGCTCTTGCCGACCAACCCGAAATACGTTTCGTTATCTCCAATACCACGGAGGCAGGTATTGCCTTCGATCCTGCGTGCCGCTTCACCGACCGTCCTGCGGCCAGTTACCCCGGCAAACTCACCCAACTTCTATACCGCCGCTACCAGACTTTCCATGGCGATCCTACCAAGGGACTGATCCTCATGCCCTGTGAACTGATCTTCCTCAACGGTCATCACCTCAAGGAGTGCATCTATCAGTATATCGAATTGTGGAAGGAGGACTTCGGCGCTGACTATGAAGGTTTCAAGGCATGGTTTACCCAATACTGCTATGTCTGCGCCACGCTTGTAGACCGTATCGTCCCTGGCTTCCCGCGCAAGGAAATAGCCAAGATTCAGGAGAAGATCTGCTATGAAGACAATATGGTGGTGCAGGGCGAAGCCTTCCACCTGTGGGTCATTGAGAAACCTGACAACATGTCCATCGATGAACTGAAAGCCGAGTTTCCAGCCGAAAAGGCCGGTCTTCATGTGCTCATTGCCGAGAGCGAGAAACCCTATCACGAACGTAAGGTGACGCTGCTCAATGGTCCACACACCGTGCTCAGTCCCGTGGCCTATCTCAGTGGCGTGAACATTGTGCGCGATGCCTGTCAGCACCCGGTCATCGGACGTTTTATTCACAAAGTGATGTACGATGAACTTATGCAGACGCTCAACCTTCCTATGGACGAACTGCAGCAGTTTGCCGGTGACGTTCTCGAACGCTTCGTCAATCCGTTTGTCGACCATCAAGTCACGAGCATCATGCTCAACAGTTTCCCGAAGTACGAGACCCGCGACTTGCCCGGACTGAAGGTGTATCTGCAGCGCAAGGGTGAACTGCCCCGAGGGCTGGTTCTCGGCCTTGCTGCCATCATCACCTATTATAAGGGTGGTGTGCGTGAGGATGGGGCGGAAATCGTTCCCAACGATGCCCCTGAAATCATGCAACTGCTGCGCGATCTTTGGGCTAAGGGCGATCATCGTCGAATCGCCGAGGGCGTGCTGGCAGCCGAGGGCATCTGGCACGAAGACCTCAACCACATTCCCGGGCTGACCGATATGCTGACTTCGTTCCTCAAGCAGATTGAATCCGAAGGCATGCTCAAGACCGTTGAAAGTATTCTTTGAAATAAATCAATTTTTTATAAACCCTATTGTTAATATCATGGATAGAAGAGATTTCTTGAAAGTGTCGGCGCTTGGAATGGCTGCCGCCACCATCCCATCGGGCATTGCCCGTGCTGCGGCTCCCAGTGTGCCCGCAACTGCTTCTGGCAAGTCTGCCAACGGCAAAGTGAACCTCGGTTTCATCGGATTGGGCCAGCAGGCCATGTACCTGCTCAGCGCCTTCATCGCCTTTGACGATGTACGCGTGTTGGCTGGATGCGATGTGTATGACATCAAGCGTGACCGTTTCGCACGCCGTGTAAAACAGTATTATCAGGAGAAAGGCGAAAAGAAGGTCAAGGTGGATGTGTATGAGGACTATCAGGATCTGCTGGCCCGCAAGGACATTGACGCTGTCGTCATTGCAACTCCCGACCATCAGCACGCTCTCATCGCCATCGCTGCCTGCAAGGCTGGCAAGGATGTCTACCTGGAGAAACCTATGACCCTCACCATCTACGAGGGACAGCAACTCTGCAAGGCTGTCCGCAAGTATGGCACCATCCTGCAGGTGGGCAGCCACCAGCGTTCCAGCAGCGAGTTCATCCAGGCTGCCAACGTCTGCCGCGAAGGACTGCTGGGCAAGATTGAGCGCATCAAGGTGTTCACCGGACGTAACAGTGCCAATCCCAACAGTGCTGCTCCCGTTCCCTGTGACCTGCCCAAGATGGAAGTACCTGCTGGCTTGAACTGGGACAAGTGGCTTGGACCGCTTCCCACAAGCGTATACTATTCACACGACATGGATCCCTTTGTGGATGAAGAACACAATGAGTCCTGCTGGGGCGCATGGCGTTGGTACAAGCCCAGCGGTGGTGGTCTCATGACCGACTGGGGCGCACATATGTTCGACGTTGCTCAGTGGGCACTTGGCAAGGATGGCCTGGGACCTCAGAAGATAAGTCCTGCCGGCTATGGACCCTATGAGGCTCTTACTTATGAGTATGACAATGGCGTCATCATGACCGAGGAACGCTATAATGGCAATGAGCAAGGTCTGCAGATTTACGGCGAGAACGGCTGGATCAAGGTCTGCCGCGGAAATTACCGTGCTTCCGACAAGAAGTTCGAGGCTGGGAACCTCAGCATCGAGGGCGGAGCCTATGAGGCACAGTCCGGACACCGTCGTGTATGGATTGACTGTGTGAAGGCACACGTGGATCCCAACTGTCCCGTCGAGACCGGACACTCGTCATGCACTGTCTGCAACCTGGGTAACATCGCCATTGAACTTGGCCGTCCCGTTGTTTGGAACCCCATCGTACAGAAGTTCATGAACGATCCTGAGGCTACCAAACTGTTGCATTACAAGTATCGCGACGGTTACAGCGAAGGACTCGAAGTGTAATCTCACCGATGATAGCAGTTCCGGATGGGAAACCGTCCGGAACTGTTTTTTCAATTCCTTTTTCCATTTCTTTCTACGCATGAAGCGAATCTCCACACTCTTCCTGTTGCTGCTTGTGGCTGTGCTTGCGGTTTGGGCCGACACCTTTGAGGACCGTCTGTCCGCTGTTCCCGGTGTGGCAGCCGTGCATCCTCTCGAGTCATCCGATGGCGTCACCAAGTATGCCGTCATGTTCCGGCAGCCCATCAATCCTAGTTCGCCCGAGCAGGGAACCTTCCTGCAACGCATTGTAATCAAGCATCGCGGCTATGATCGTCCTGCTGTGCTGGTCACCGAGGGCTACAACAACGATTATGGTCTCCATCCCGGTTACACTGAAGAACTCTCTGACTTGCTTCAAGCCAATACCTTGCAGGTAGAACATCGCTTCAACAGCGTCAGCGTCCCCGCCGGGCTCCGTCTTGACGATGGAACCTTTGACACGTCATCCCCCTTGTGGGATTACCTCACAGTTGAAAATTCCGCCCATGACTACCATGCCATTCGTACAGCTTTTGCTTCGCTTTATCCAGGGAAATGGTTTTCTACCGGTATCTCCAAGGGTGGACAGACAGCACTGTTCTACCGCACTTGGTATCCGGACGATGTGGTGGCAAACGTCTCGTATGTGGCCCCCCTCAACAAGGCCATCGAGGATGGACGTCACGAACCATTCCTTGACACTGTCGGTACTCCCGAAGTCCGTGCCCGTATCATCGCCTTCCAACGTCTTACCCTTCAGCGCAGGGCCGATATCGTGCCTATGCTCACGGCTCATGCAGCCACCAAGGGGTATACATTCCGTGTGCCCATTGATGAGATTTTTGACCTGATGGTGCTCGAGTATCCCTTTGCCTTCTGGCAGTGGGGCGACGATCCCGCAAGTGTGCCCGATTGCAGCCGTCCTTCTGAGGTCTCCTCGGAGACACTCTGGCAGTCGTTGCTCTCCAAGTGCGAGCCCGACTACTTCTCTCGTCAGACTCCTTATGTTCCGTTCAATGTGCAGGCTATGCGCGAACTGGGCTATTATGGTTATGACTGCCGTCCCTTTGACGGATTGCTGGCTCGTCGCACTTACGAGAGTTACCTGCGTCGTGTCATGATTCCCGAGGAACTTTCCTACATTGAATTCAAGGGGGATCTATATGAGCGTGTCTGCACCTTTTTGCGCGAAAAGGACATCCCCATGATGTTCATATATGGCGAGTGGGATCCCTGGAGTGCCACCCGCGTGGTGCTGCCGGGAGAAAAAAAACAGATGCATGTCTTCATCCAACCCGGTGGCTCGCATCGTTCACGCGTGAACAACATGCCGCCCGACATGAAGGCAGAGATTCTTCGCATCCTCAATACCTGGGCTGAATGAAATACGAATTGCGCGGTCTTACGGTCGGCTACAACAAAGGAAGGCATCTTCACACTGTTGCCAGCAATATCGATGCCACACTTTCAAGCGGCACGCTTGTCTGCCTGGTTGGACGTAACGGGGTGGGGAAGAGTACCTTACTTCGTACCCTGGCGCTTTTCCAGAAGCCATTGGCGGGCGATGTGTTCCTTGACGGACGCCCCTTATCCTCCTATTCGCGTCAGGCTCTGGCAGAGGTCGTCAGTGTGGTACTCACCGAACGTGGCGACCTTGACAATCTCACTGTCTATGATGTGGTTGGTTTGGGACGCACTCCGTATACGAACTTTTTGGGAACACTGCGTGCCGATGACCGCAGTATTGTCGATGAGGCCATTGAGGCTGTCGGACTAACACCGCTTGCCTCAAGATACATGTCTTGCCTCAGTGATGGTGAACGGCAGAAGGTGATGATTGCGAAGGCCCTTGCACAACAGACCCCCGTGATTATTCTTGATGAGCCTACAGCGTTCCTTGACTATCCTTCCAAAGCGGCCATCCTTAATCTTTTGCGTCGTCTGGCCCACGAGCACGACAAACTCGTGCTCCTTTCCACCCACGACCTCGATGTCGCCTTCCGTCTGGCTGATGACATCTGGCTCATGGACGAACATGGCCTGACTCCTCATGCTACCCAGTCCGACCTTCTCGCTCTGGATTTTCAGGGATAGTAACCTTACTGTCAAACATTCTCGTTTCCTCCTTATTTTATATATAATGAAATACGATTTTGACCAAATCATTGATCGTCGTGGCACATGCTGCGTCAAGTATGACAAACTCTCTGAACTCTATGGTCGTGAAGACCTCCTTCCGATGTGGGTAGCAGACATGGATTTCGCCACTCCTCCATTTGTCATCGATGCAGTACGGAAGCGCTGCGAACATCCCATCTTCGGCTACACCTGTCGTGGTACACAGTGGAGTGATGCGATTGTCAACTGGCAGAAGAATCGCTACGGATGGGCCATCTCTGACGAATGGCTCAACTTCGTGCCTGGTATCGTGCCTGGCATCGCTTTCTGCGTGCATTGTTTCACCGATCCTGGTGATACCGTGCTTATCCAGACGCCTGTCTATCATCCCTATATCCATGTGCCCCGCAACAATGGCCGCGAGGTTCGGATGTCCGACCTCATCCTGCCATCTGCAGATGCAACCCGGCCTTCGGCATCCGCATCTACTATGCAGATTGACTGGGAACGCTTTGAGCGTGATCTTGAGGGGTGCAAACTCTTCCTCCTTTGCCATCCCCACAATCCTGGCGGACGTGTTTGGACGCGTGAAGAACTCATCCGCATGGCTGAAATCTGTGCCCGTCATCATGTGTTGGTCATCAGTGACGAGATCCATGCCGATCTGACTCTTCCCGGACATCAGCATATCCCCTTTGCCTCTGTCAGCGAAGAAGCTGCGCAGAACAGTATCACTCTTGCTTCGCCCAGCAAGTCGTTCAACATGCCCGGTCTCACCAGCAGTTACAGCATCATCCCCAATCCGTCACTGCGTCAGCAGTTCCACGCCTTCCTCGACAACAGCGAAATCAATCTCGGCCATCTCTTCGTGGGCGACACCATTGCTGCCGCTTATGGCAACGGTACAGAATGGCTCGACCAATGCCTGGCATACATCAACGGCAATATCGACTATCTGGAACAGACACTGCGGGAGCGTCTGCCTGAGATTGGCATGATACGTCCAGATGCTTCCTACCTCGTGTTCCTTGATTGTCGTCGTCTGGGACTGACGCAAGAGGAACTCAACGCCCTCTTTGCCGACAAAGCTCACCTCGCCCTCAACGATGGCTCCTCGTTCGGTGCTGCCGGCACAGGCTTCATGCGTTTCAACATTGCCTCCCCCCGCTCCGTTGTTGCCGAAGCACTCACCCGCCTCTGTGAAGCCCTTCAATAGGCTTTCTGCCGCCTTTTTTTGACAAAGTCTCTGCCCTTTTGGGGCATTATGCCAACGTCATGTCACGTTGTGGCTTGAGGGTGGATGGAATTCATCGCAGCGTTGTGAATTGTTAAAAAATGCTGCAAAAATGGGCGTGATGCCGAAAATAGCGTTACCTTTGCAGCGATTTTTTGAAAGACCTGTCTTGATACCTATAATTAAAAACTTGGAATTCAGGCGGGTAGTATTAACGTAACAACAGAAAACAAAGAACAATGATCAACGAAAAAGTAGGTGAGAATGCAGGCCTCGTATGGAATGCGCTCAATGCAAACGATGAAGCAATGTCTGTAAAAGACATCAAGAAAGCAACCAAGATCAAGAAAAACGAAGATATCTTCATGGCCATCGGTTGGCTTCTCCGCGAAGACAAACTCGTCGCCGTAGAAAATGAAGAAGATGTCGTTTATTCGCTGAAGTAATTCTTTCAGACAATTTATCATCGACGCTCATACATGTCAGGCATCCCCAACGGGATGCCTGATTCTTTTTTACATAAGTTCTACTCGGTGGGATGAAAGTCAAACCGCAGAGAACCCGAAAGCAATAATATAAGAATGCTCTGCAATCGGACATGCTTTATGGTATATGAAGAAAAAGTCGTAGAGAGACTTGCAAATGTCATAATAAATAGCAACCTTTGCAGAGCCAAGACGAGAGCCGCACGGGATTGTCCGCATGCTCTGGCTTGCACAGCACCGATGTTCAACCGCTTGTCGATTATTGGGGAGTAGTATATCAACAATATTCAAAAAAGATACGTTCATGAAACCGCTCAGAGTTCTTCTTCCGGTCCTTCTGTTGCTTTTTTCTGCCCAAGCCAGTGCTGCCCTCTATATCGTCGGCAGTGCTACGGCTTTCAATTGGAAACGTGCCCAGATGCAGGAGGTTTCCTCTAATGTATTTTCCTGGGAAGGCTATCTCTCGCAGGGCGGTGAACTGAAATTCATGACTCTGGCTGACGGATGGGGCAACCATTGGGGCCCTGCCAAACCCTACGATCGTCTCGACTATGGAGTATGCAACGTCCGACTGCACACCAACGGTGACTACAAATTCATCGTGGACCGCGCAGGATGGTATCATCTGGAGGTGGACACTAAGAATCGGCTGCTCACCGCTGCTATGAAGGATGGCTCCATACCCCAGGCAAGACAATGGCCGGAACGCTTCTATCCTATCGGTACTGCAGCGGATGGGTATGGCACACTGCAGGAGGTGGACAAGGATGCAGGAATCTATTCCGGCATGCTGACGCTGAACGAGGGAGATCTGCTTTTCCATTCCTCTTCGGCTGTTTCGGACTGGGGTAAAAGGCCTGTCACGGCACAGTTGCATAAGAATGCCACTGCCACCATCAAGAAGCCATGGCTGACGCTTTCCACCGACCGCTGTGCCTACAGCCCCGGGGAGACGGTGTCTTTCTCTTCAACCACCGTTCCGCCTTCGGGCGCTCGTGTGCGGTATCGCCACCTTGCTGACGTGGTGTCCGACACGATATTGAACTCCAAGACCTGGACGTGGACGGTGCCTGATGAAGACTACTGCGGTTACATGGCTGAGGCATATATTCCCGAGGAAGATCATGATGCCATCCTTGCTACCATTGCGATTGACGTTTCCAGCGACTGGCATCGCTTCCCGCGCTACGGCTTCGTGGCTACTTTCGGCTCGGATAAGAGTCTCGGCACTACGCTGACGGAGATGAAACGTCTCTGCCGCTTCCACATCAACGCGGTGCAGTTCCAGGACTGGCATTGCGACCACGACCAGCCATTGGGTGGCACACGCGAGAAGCCGGCTTCGGCTTACAAGGATATCGCCAATCGAACCATCTACCTTTCTGCAGTGCGCAACTACATCCAACGTCAGCACGAGATGGGCATGCAGAGCATCTTCTACAATCTCTGCTTCGGTGTCGTTGATGGCTACCTCGACCGTGGGGTCAAGGAGGAATGGCTGCTTTTCAAGGATAATAAGCACAAGACGAAGGACCGCCATGACTTGCCGGACTCATGGAAAAGCGATATCTACCTGGCTGACCCTGCCAACGAGGAATGGCAGCAGTATCTGGCTGACCGCAACGACGATGTCTATGCGGTCCTTGACTTTGACGGCTACCAGATTGACCAATTGGGTAACCGTGGCACACTCTATGACTATCAAGGCAATACAGTCAGCCTGACCTCTGGCTATGCGTCTTTTATTCAGGCAATGAAGCGGAGACACCCCGAGAAACGACTCATCATGAACGCTGTTTCTGAGTATGGTACATCGGCAATTGCCGAAACGGGCAAGGTGGATGCACTCTATAATGAGGTGTGGGGATGCCACAACTACGATGCTCTGACTAACAGCGAAGCACAGTTCTCCAACCTCAAGAGCATCATCGACAAAAACCGCAACACCGCACATGGCTTGCAGACAATCTTCGCGGCCTACATGGACTACTGCTGCAGCAATGCGTCTTTCAATACGCCGGGAGTAGTCATGACGGATGCTGTCATAATGGCTCTCGGTGGCAGTCACTTGGAACTGGGTGGAGATCATAATCTCTCGAGAGAGTATTTCCCTTCGGCATCTGTCAAGACGACAACGGAACTGGACGATTGGATGACGCGCTACTACGACTTCATGACGGCCTACGAGAACCTGCTGCGAGGAGACTGGACGGAGAATTCTTCGGTCAACATCTCATCCACTGCTGTCACCATCAACAAATGGGCACCAAAGAATGGACAGGTTACCCAGTTGACACGCACTGTCGAGGGACGCAAGGTCATTCATCTGCTCAATTTCATGTGTCAGGAGAGCAACCGCATTTCCGACCCTGCCTATCTGCTCTGCTGGCACGACCGCAATGGATTGCGCCCTTGGCCGGTGGAACAGCACAATGTACCTCTTACCATCAGTGGTCTCGGCAATATCGGCAAGGTACAACGCATCTGGGTGGCTTCACCGGATTATATGGGAGGAGCCGTTCAGGAAATCACGGATTACACACTGGCCTCAGGACGACTGACGCTCAATCTCCCTGACCTGCAGTTCTGGACCATGCTCGTCATCGAACCAGAATCGTCGGTGGATGATACGGTCTATGGTTCTGCCGTCGATGGACAGGAACTGGTGAATTCTGGCAGTTATGCCCTCAGCGCTGCATCTTCTTCATATCCCTTTTCCCTCCCTGCCAACGCCACATTCCAGGCATCTCTCTCGCTGCCCGATCTCACTTTGACACTCGAACGGGAAGATGCGGATGAAGTCGTCACGGTTCCTCTCCTCCCTGCCACGTCTGCCATGTGGACATTGGACGGACGTCCGGCAACACCAACTGAGGGTGGTATCCAGGTCGGAAAAGGCTTCAAAAGGGTGACACTTCCCTCGGCGAATTGAATCGCATCGTTTCAGCCGCACCGAGTCCCTCATTCCTGTATATTTGCATCTCAGGCCTCTTTTGCAAGGTTTGCTCACAAGACCTCCTGCCATTCACTTCAGAATGCCAAAGATTACGCAGAAAAAGTCCTTCTTGCGGAATTTTTAGAACTCTGAAACGGATTTTCTAATGCATTGAAAATGAAACTGGATGCGATGGGAATCAAAGCCAACACTTTGGAAATTTCGTTTCCAAGTTCTTTTTTC